>ERZ808044.12-NODE-12-length-263170-cov-8.325273_pt1 | contig 263170 bp, 263 predicted proteins | sample MGYA00380195_ERZ808044 | MGnify/ENA primary metagenome ERZ808044 (study PRJEB31490, sample SAMN06133423) | mouse gut metagenome | isolation source: Z7_2 | host: mice | place: China: Chengdu | collected 2015-05 ...
CATGATGTGATGCTGTTGTGTGAAACATTTCAAATAGCAATACCAGATGAATATAAGGAAAAGTAAAATTTCAGTTTGTCGAACTCATAAAGAAATAGGTAGCACATAAAAAAATTATATCGAATATTTACATAAGCCATTTGGACTTACCATCCAGATGGCTATTTTTTTACCCTTTTCAGAGTAATGGATGTAGAAAGAAGGTGAGAAAATTGAAAATCAAAAAGGTAGATGACAAGCCGATGGTGATTCACACCAAGCAGAAAGCGAAGCTTCATACCCATGAGCCGAAGCAGGCAGCTATCAAGGGAAGTAATGTCTATACCGTAGACAGAGATCCGACCAAAAAGACAGCTGATAATGGTAAGTATCGAAAAAGCACAGTTCATCAGGTGCAAAAGGAAGGAATGTTTTCCAAGTACCGAAAGCAGATGAAGCAAGCCGGGCAGTCTATCAAAGTGAAGGACTCTTCCCTTCGTAATGTCGGAATGGTAGGCGGTAAGGTTATGACAGACCAGATAGAAGGTGGTCAGGAAATACAACAGTCAGCAATGATTATGTATGAAGCCTCAAAGCCTGTTACTGGTACTGCGTCAAGAGGTGCGGAGTTATTTAAGCGGCAGGTAATCAATCAGCAGAAACGAAAGATTAAAAAGGTGGATGCAGGAAAGAAGATTGCCAAGAAGGGTGTAAAGGGTACAGTCAAAAAAGTGGCAAAGGAAAGCAGTAAAAAGGTAGCAAAGGAATCGGCAAAAACAGTTGCGAAAGAAACGTCAAAGGTTGTTGCCAAAACTGCAACGACAGCTGCCACAACAGCGGCTGGTACGGCGGTTTCCCCGGGAGTCGGAACTGTGATTGGTATTGCAGCCGGGGAAGTTGTCGGGGAAGCAGTGGCTTATAAGATGGATAAGCAGGACATGACTAACAATGTCCGTTCCAGAAAGATTAAGTTCTTTTTGGATAAGATGAAAGCACAGGACGAGCAGACGGATAGCTTAGCGAAGCTGGTTAAGGATATTTTTGTGCAGAAGGGTATGTTCGTTGCCAAGTATGTGGCTAAACTTGTTTTGCCGATTCTGTTAGGACTGGTACTTTTAGTGTCGGTAGTAGCGATTCCCGTAGTGGCAATCGTGGGAACTATCTACAATTCACCGTTTGCCATTTTCTTGCCGCCCCTTGAGGATGGAGATACTGTAACAACCGTAGCAAGTGCGTATGTTGCTGACTTTAACCGGGAAGTGAATGAGCTTAAAAGTAACCATACCGGATATGATGACGGAAAGATTGTATATGTCGGATATGAGGGAGAAGGCAATCCAAGTAACTACTATGACATTCTTGCTGTCTATATGGTTAAGTATGGCGTGGGAGATACAGCAACCATTATGAATGATACTTCAAGGGGATGGCTAAAATCTGTGGTAGATGATATGTGTACTTACACAACTTCTACGGGTTCTGAAACAGAGACTGTGGAAAATGACGATGGTACAACCACAACGACTACCACGACCTATCTGTATGTAAACGTAACATTAAAGTCGTGTTATACCATGGCGAATGAATACGGTTTTACGCAGGAGCAGATGGATTTGCTCGTGGATTTTATGTCTCCTGAAAACCTTGCCATCCTTGGATATAGTCCGGGAGGCGGTGGAGGTGATCCGGGAGTATGTTCTCTGACTGAGGCAGAGATACAGGCAGTTCTTGATGATATACCGGACGGTGCAGCCAAGGATGCGTGTGACTTTGCACTACACAGAGTTGGTTATCCATACAGTCAGGATTTGAGACACAGCGGTACGCACTTTGACTGTAGTTCCCTTGTTTACTATGCATGGCTTGATGCAGGTGTTGATATCAGCTATGGGGGAGCAACCACAGCAGGATATGAAGCACAGGGACTTGCTAATGCAGGAAAGACTACTGTGTATGAAGATATGCAACCGGGAGATTTGATTTTCTTCAGTTATGAAGAAACAGACGGATATCTTGATATTTCTCATGTCGGAATTTATGTGGGAAATGGAAAGATGGTAGATGCGAGAGGTACAGCGTATGGAGTGGTTTACCGGGATGTACCACCTAACACAGGAGCGATTGTGATGATTGGTAGACCAAATTAGGATTGGGCAGGGCTTAGGGCTCTGCCTGTTATGATGGAGGTAGCTTATGAAGATAGAAGATATGGTTATGGTGATTAATAACCAAAAAGGGATAGAGAAGAACTTTCTCTGTTCTTTTGAAAGCTTTGTGAAGCAGCATGTTACTAATGCCTGTGACAACTTCTTTGAGGTTGCCGAGGTTATATCGGAACTGAATCATGCAAGTGAAAAGGATAACTCATTTTGTGAGATTTATTTTGCACCAAACAAAACTATGTATGCGAGGTTCTGTGGAAGCCTTAATGAACTGAGAATGTTTGTTGCAGGAAAGTTAAACGATGGCATGACGAATGTGTTTGAGGAAGATTTCTGTGATAAGGAGTGTCTGGATGTATTGTACAGGCTGGGTATTTCCACAGACAGAAGCATGGCTATTGCCAAATGGCCGCATTATGAAAAGCTGGAGTCAGATCTTATGCAGGGAGAGATTTACCACAATTTCAATGGCTCCGATTACCGCCTGATGGAGAAGTATTCCGGCAGGAACATGCTATTTATGGATGTCAATTCCGGGCAGTTTGTGGTTGGTATCGGGGTGGAGTATTTTTGCAGATATCCCCAGGGAGAAGATAGGAATTCTGATTTGTGTGAAACAGGTATTGAGTGGGGGCATGGGTTGTATCTTGGAAATACCCCTTCAACCATTAACTTTGCATTACTACGCAGGGAACATGGTGTGGAGAAGGAGATTGATACGATAGATGCCTACCGTGCTTCCCTCACCGAAAAGTTTGAAACTTATTATAGTCTTGCAAAGAATGAGGCGATTTCAGATTCAGTCAGAGAAGCGGCAACCAATGCCATGTATGAGGAGTTTGGAACTGGTAAGAGAGACACTTTCCTTAGTAAACGCAATGATGGAGATTACGACAAGGGATTCTTTGGTGCAACAAATCAGGAGAAGCACAGGGGGCGATAGGATGCAGGAGTTTCAGATTGAGATAAAAGAGGAACTGGCAAGAGTGGAAACCATTCAGGCAGAAACGCTTGGAGAAGCCATTGATAAAGCAATGGAGCTTTATTATGACCAGAAGATTATTCTGGATGCGGAGGATATGAAGGGTGTGGACTTTCAGCCTATGCAGCCGGAGAAGACGAGATAAGGAGGATGAACCCTATGGGAAAACAGAATAAAGAGATTATAGACAATATGGAGTTTCTGATGAAAGAGCTTCATAAGGAATGGGACAGAACGGGTGCTGTAAAGGCATCCGTTTTTATATCCCTTGAGGAAGTGGAGGACGTGAACAAGGTGATTCTGCTTCGTATTGCCAAGCAGCAGAAGGAAGTGGAAAACGGGGATATCACATTCAAGAAAAGTGTGAGACTGTCGAGGGAGTGCTATGTATTACTGAGACTTGCACGAAAGATTAAGACAGAGGAACACAGGACTTACCGAAATGGCACCTGCTATGAGTTTGAGGTGGCTCTGGACAAGGACGAATTAAAGCTCTTTAAGGAGATGTTTGGTGAGAAGGTGAAGTAGATGGGAAAGTATCAGATTATCTATGCTGACCCGCCCTGGAAATTTAAGACTTATTCAAAGAAAGGCAGCCTGCAAAAATCAGCGGACTGCCATTATTCTTGTATGAGCATGGAAGATATTATGGCACTTCCGGTGGAAACACTGGCAGCAGAGGACTGTGTACTGTTTTTGTGGGTTACTTTTCCTCTTCTTAGGGAAGGACTGGAAACCATGAGAAGATGGGGATTTACCTATAAGACCTGTGGATTCAACTGGGTGAAGCGGAATAAAAAGGCAGACAGCTGGTTTATGGGACTTGGTTACTGGACCCGTTCCAATTCTGAGCTTTGCCTGATTGGTACAAAAGGACATCCAAAAAGGATTTCCAAATCCGTTTCACAAATATGCGATGCAAGGATTATGGAACACAGCAGGAAACCGGAAGAAATCAGGGACAGAATCATAGAGCTTTGCGGGGACCTGCCAAGGATTGAATTATTCGCCAGAAGCAGGGCAGAGGGGTGGGACAGTCTTGGAAATGAGATTGATGGAAGAGATATTCGCGAAGCAATTTGCGAGTGTAATACAGCATAAGGAGGAAGAGATATGGGCGTGGATTATCAGGCAAGACAGATTTATGATATGCAGATAAAGGATGTTACGACTTCGCCGGAAAAGTGGAAGAGTATCTTAAAGCTTGCGGGAAATCTTTACCGTTATGAGTTTGATAACATCCTGCTTATCTATGCACAAAGACCTCATGCAACCTTGGTAGCCGACTATGATACGTGGAAGAAGGTGGACAGATATGTTATGAGGGGAAGCAAGGGTATTGCCATATTTCCTTCAAGGGCATTAAACACACACCTTAGACATGTATTTGACATTAAGGATACCGGCGGAAGAAATGTGAAGCTGACATGGGACTTGACGGGTGATACCTTAAAGGAATATGTGGATTATCTTGCTTCACAGAAGCTGGTAGAACCAACAAAGGCTACGGACAGAGAGACACTGTTTTCAGTAATGAAAGACTTTACAAAGAAGGAAATCGGAGTCATAATGAAAGAGGATTTCGAGGAACGAATGTCCGAGTTAATACAACTATCAGGTAGTAGGATTACTGAATATGTTCAGAATGAGAGTTCTGGGCAACCAAAACGTCAGGGCTTGCCGGATATGGAGCAGTTTGTTATGCAGAGTGTTTTATATACGGTGGGTACGAGATGCGGATTTGACTTATCCGAAGAAGAACAGGATTTCAGTCAGGTCGTAAAGGTTTCCGATGAGGAAATGGTTTACCGTCTCGGTTCTCTGGTATGCGATGTCTCCTGTAGTGTTCTTAGAGGAATTAACAGTAACTTAAAGACCATGGAACAGCAGAAAAGATTATCTGCGGAAGGGAGAATTGCATATGGCAGAAATGGCACTTATGTACACGGAAGTGGACGGACTGCTTTATCCGAACATTCAGATGCCGAGGGAGCAATCAGTGGAATTACAGAAGCTGGGCAAGTACGGAAGGATGGCGATGAAGTACTTGGAGGAGATGGAACCTCAGAGGTACAAAACGTTATTCCGTTTCGGGAAGCTGGCAGAGAAGATGCAGGAAGTGGAAGAGGAAGCGAACAGCCTGTTAGAGATGCTGATGGAACAGTACTTAGCGAAGCACAAACCACAGAATCCGTCCTCAACGATGGAAATGTGGAAACTGAGAGAGCAGGCGAAGATGCAGGCAGAGGAAGTAGTCTTAAGTCAGATCGTAATGAAGTTTCATTAGAAGATGAAGAACTGAATAGAGAGTTAAATGAGCTTGACTCATTTGGAAAAACGGAAGCCGGTGAATATCATCAGGCTTCTTTTTTTGACCCTGAATATGGTTTATCAAATACAGATAAGCCACTTCCTGTTGTGGAGAAAAAGGGGTCACTTACCTATGAGTACCGGGGAGAAAAGTACACTTATCTTGCTCCGAAGAAAGAGCCGGATGTACCACATGAGTATATTAAGCAGGTGGTATTAAGAGGTACAGGCTTTGCCGGTGGCAGGTCAAGGGTATGTGAGATATTCCATACGGAGGTAGATGCAGGCACAAGAGCCAAGCGGATTAAACAGGAGTATGGTCAGGGTGGAGCAGGCTGGCCTCTTGAGGGCTATGGACTTCACGGATATGACACTTTCCACGGGCAGGGGATTCGGTTTCAGTGGCGTGATGAGGAAGGTGAGAAGGAAGGATATGTTTCGTGGAAAAACATCGAAAAGGAAATCGGTGTTTTGATTATGACGGGAGAGTATCAGCCGGAAACACCGAGATTTGAGGATATCGACATGGAGGGTATCCGGGAAGATGATGAGGTTATTGATGCTGAATACAGAGAACTGGATGCAGTCAGTGATGCAGACGGAATTGATGATTTTGCCATTCCGGATGAACCGGAAAGTTATAACAGTTCCTTAAGTGACATTGAAAAGCTAAACCGTGCCTATAACGAGGGCAGACCGCTTACGGAGGAAGAAGCAGCCATTGAGGACCGTCTGGCAACCATGGCGGAGTATGGTCCTGAAATGCAGATGGAAGAGGAATACCTCGAAGAACCGGAAGAGGCACCAGTGGAAGAAGCACCCAAAAAGGATGCCAGTGAGCTTCAGTATATTGAACCGATTGATTATGCAAAACGGATTGAAGAGATGGATGAAGATTTGCGGACTGCGCTTGAAATTCTGGTGTCAGAATGCAGCTGCTATACTCCGTTTAAGCCTTTTCTTCAGGATATTGTTGCGAGCGAGTATCTGTTCATGCCTAACCGTCTTGATTTCTTATCGGATGTGGTGTTAAACGGTGCACAACAAAAGGATGCCTATGCCAACAACCAGTATGGACTGATTGCTTATGTCTTAAAGCCTTATGAGTTTGAAGTCAGTTACAAGAACAGAAACGGAGAACGTGTAAGGGAAACCTGTGGTTACCGGGAACTGTATGAGGTGCTTACCTATATGGTAAAGACCCCTTATTACTGTGGTGCAGACCATAGAGCACAGTATGACAGGATGATGCAGGGGGAGGCAGCAGGCAGAAAGCCGATTTACCAGCTGTTTCTTGAAAAGCAGGAGGAGATTCGTAAGAACCGGGAGGAAACCAGACAGAGGGCACTTGTGAATGGATGGGAAGTGGCAGATGACGGTAAGGAAGAGAAGAAAATCAATTTCCATTATAATCTTGTGGAAGTTCCGAAAGGCGGAGCCAAGACAAGATTTGGATGGAATGTTGATGCAATTAAGACCCTGAAACAGATCGAGCAGGAAGGAAGACTTGCTACCAGAGAGGAACAGAAGATATTGTCGAAATATGTCGGCTGGGGCGGATTATCCCAAGCCTTTGATGAGCGTAATGCATCCTGGGAGAAGGAGTATTCCGAATTAAAGGAGCTTCTTACGGAGGAGGAATATGCTGCGGCAAGAGCTTCCGTAAACAATGCGTTTTATACTTCCCCGGAGATTGCCATGTGTATTAACAGTGCACTGGTGCAGTTTGGTTTCCGTGGAGGAAATGTATTGGACAAAACCACGCCGAGATTGATACAATTCCATACCCTCAAAAATGCCGCAAATCCGCCGTTTCTGGGCGGTTTTTCTATTTTCGGCACTGTGGCGGCGTAGGCAGAACAGCGGTCTTGCCAGGGGGATTCGCTCTTTTCAATGATACTCTGTAACGATAGAAAAGCTATCGTTACAGAGTAGGGCTATCGTTAAAATGTAGAAACTGTTCTCGTTGTGGTATAGAGGCTTGACTATGGACTGAAAACAGTTTATAATTAGACTGAATTAAGGGCAAGGAGGAAAGACGCCGTGACAGATTCATGCATTTATCTTGATACCTATGTGTTGCAGCAGGATATGCGAGTAAGAATGCCGAAAGCAATCCTTTCTAATATGGGAGTTGAAAAGGGAAAGACCACTTTTGATATTTATTTGAATGCGCAGGAAAATGAATTGATTTTCCGTATTCATCATGATAAAGAAGGAGAAAAAGCCGATGAGTGAGCCGTTAAGAGCCATTTCGTTGTTTTCTGGGGCGGGCGGCATGGATGTCGGTTTTGAGAATGCCGGGATAAAAGTTGTGTTTGCCAATGAACTGGTTGCCGATGCTGCTGAAACCTATAGAGCCAATCACCCAGACTGTATAATGGTCAACGATGACATCAATAATGTAATCGATTCTCTTGGCAAATATGAGGGGATTGATCTTGTATTTGGAGGCCCTCCATGCCAGGGCTTTTCAGTAGCGGGGAAAATGGACCCTGATGATGACAGAAGCAAATTGATTTTTACTTTCCTGGATGTCGTTGAAAGAGTCAAGCCAAGAGCTTTTGTGATGGAGAATGTAAAAGCCCTGGGCGAACTGAGTAAATGGAAAGATGTACGAAAACGCTATTTGAAGAAGGCTTCTGACCTTGGATATTCGTGCCATTATTTTGTTTTAAATGCCACAGATTATGGCGTGCCGCAGAAGCGGGAGCGCGTATTCTTTATTGGAATCCGAGGGGATTCGTTTGATGAAAAGCGTCTTCATCAGCTTATCACACATCATAAAACGAAGGCTGCTCCCATCAGGGATATCTTGTTACCTCTTGGCAAAGCAGGCAGTGAGGAGAATCCACGGACTTGTGTGGCAAAGATTAATTTTTGCGCACGGCCGGTTATGCGTAAATCCCCTTATGCGGGTATGTACTTTAATGGGCAGGGACGCCCGATAGATATCGATGGCTATGCGAATACCCTTCCGGCTTCTATGGGCGGGAATAAAACGCCGTTTATAGATGAAGACTACTTGTATGGGGAGGCAGATGATAATTTCATCGAGAACTACCACAAAGGTTTGATGGATGGAACGATTACCCCGGAATACAAGGAAGCTCCCAGCCGCCTTAGAAGAATTACGATACGGGAAGCGGCTAAGATTCAGACCTTCCCAGATGATTATATCTTCTGTGGCAAGCCGGCGGCAATTTATAAACAAATCGGCAATGCAGTGCCTTGTAAAATGGCGGAAGCCGTTGCATCGGCTGTTGCTGAATATCTCCAAGCGTAAAAAGCGGGAATGTGTTACCTTAATGTGGTACACATTCCCGTTTTTTATGCCTGCATTGCTTCGGTCAAGGCATCGTTCCAAGCCACCTTAATCGTTGCTTGTACATCCTGGGCATTGAACAGTTCAAACATTCTTTCATTGTATGCAGTCCGAAATGCCTCATCTCCAGAAAGCAGGATGTGGATGGTTAAATCTGTGATGGAAGCGAAATTGATATTATACCCCTGCGCAAAATACGCTTTTGCTCGTTCCAGCGCATTTTCCCTTGGAAGGTCGTTTGTATAAACGAATAAGTACTCAGCAGCGTTGTTCAGTGTGATTTTTGTGGAGAAAGTGGAATCAACGCGGGAGCCGTCTATTGGCCGCTCAGTAACTTCAATGGCTTTAAAGATCGCTCCATCCTTGTAAATCGTAATATCACCTGGTGCGCCGGTCGCACCATCTGCGGCGTTGATCTCCTGGCGTTCTATGGTCCACCCCGCATTCATCTGACCGTTGATAGTGGAGAAGACGGCATCCGTCAGGAGCATGGGAATAAGGCCGCCGCTCTGGCGATGCTGTAGTTTGTTTAGGAACATACGGTACTGATCGATGCGGAGTCGGCGGATTGGAACAAGTCGGACAATCGACTGCTCACGGAGGTCGATAAAGCACTTCAATAAGGCAATGATGATCGTTTCCACCTCGTCACTTTCGGACACAGCCTCCAAGGTGGAAATCAGTGACAGCAAAGCGTCAAAGCCTTCCTTATCGCGCAATCCATCCCTTGTATCTTCAGTGAAAGTAACATTCCTGCGGAAAGTCGCCAGATAAGGACCTTTGGAACAAGGGATCTGCTTTGAAAACAGGAACGGATTGACTGCCTTCTCATCCAAAGTACGCCCATTAAAAGCGTCCTCGCCCTGTTTGACATAGGGGTGCCGGATATTGCAGCTCCTGTCCTGATACCTTGCTACTGCGCAGCCCAGCAGGACCTCGCGGTAGGACTGTGTTTTTGAGGAAAAGATTGTATCCAGCGCATCCTTATTGTCTGTGATATATTGAGTCACGGCTGCCGGAAGTTCCTGGGCAGCTTTTTCGTATGAGTTGTTGAGAAGAACCTTTGCCTGTTCGTAATCGATAGCCATTTTATTTTTCCTCCTGATCGTCAATTGTTTCGAGGATGTCCTCTATGTGACAGCCCAGTGTTTCACATATTTTCAAAAGAACGTCTGTAGTAATGTTTCCGCCTTTGCCAAGTTTCGCAATAGATGCGGCGCTGATACCAGCGGCATCTTTTAGCTCCATCTTAGTCATGTTCTTGTCAATAAGAAGTTTCCATAGCTTGTTATAACTGATACGCACTTGTTTGCCTCCTCATTATTTCATACCCATCATCATTTCATAATGTTGGTCTTGCCCCATGTGATGGAAAATCATCTGGAAAGTATCTCTGCACTGCTGGACGTCTATGCAGTCGTCCACATAATGCATACCATCATTTATGCCGGACGAATTGGCGGCAATGTACGAAAGCATGGCGGACGCCAGTTCAAATTTAGAGAAATCCTCATTGCCAAAATCATCGTGGGTAAAGGCGTCCTTATTCTCTTCGAGTATCCTCTTTCGCAAGTCACTGCCCTCATACCCGCAAAGCTGCAGAAAGTAATATTCCAGGATTCTCCGGATAATGCTCATAAGGGGAATACCGGATGAAGCATCCTTATATTCATCCCACAGAGCTGCATAAGAATTTTTGACCGGATTTACATTCATTCGCTCTGAAGGGCAGTCGGGGTTTGGACAGTCACACAGCCGTATAGAGGACTTGTTGTCCGTTTTACGAATCAGATAAAAGGAAACAAAGTCATAGCGGTTGGCGTAAGCATAGGTGACTTCCCTGTGGAAATAAGCGTTATGAGTCAAAATAAAAATTTGCTTGATAAAGTTCCCGGAAACTACAGGATTTCTGTTATCCGCATTGTTCCGGCACACTTCGATCATTTTCCTGATCTGTGCGCTCACAATAAAGAGCGCACTGCTGTCCATGCTCGAAACGGGGTCATCGATGACAACAATTTTCTCCCGTGTATCGCCGTCGGCGCTTTCTCTCCCAAATACAAGCTGTTGGAAATATAAAAACGCAATAAAATTCTTTTCCCCTTCGCTGAGGTTCTCCGCAATCTTGCCTGTATCTGTGCGCACGACCTCGTAATTGATGGCTGGGGTTGGGACAACGCACTCTACAGAACCATCGGGGCGGATGATTTCTTCATGCCGAGGCCGCAGTTCAAATCCCTGGAATCCAGAGTCGCGGAGCATGGTGTTTATGCTTTTCATCGCAGTTTCAGTTTCCACGGTCTGGCTATTTAAAATACGCAGATCCTCTTTTAGCTGGTCAAGTACCCTTTTCTGTGTATTTATGATATCCTGCTGCGCCTCTATTTCCGCATCAAGGGCTGATTCGCTTCGCGCATAGGCTTCCAGGACATCTTTTAAAGTATAGGCGATTTGCTCAAAAACGGCTTTTTTGCACTCGGCTTTCTTTTTCGGCCCGGCGGACACAATATCATTATTGGCGTCTATCAGGCGGTTAAAGCTGCTGATGATGTCCGAAAGCTCCTGGAGAAGCGGTTCAACCTCGTCCAAGGCGATGATTTTAGACGGTTCCACCACCTTGCTCTTGATTTTTTCAATATTTTCGGCTATTACTGCCTTTACTGCAGTGAGCTTGTCGTGATAAGGCTTTGTGTCAATTACAGGGTAAACCTCATCCGGCAGCCGACTCAACGGGACGAATAGGGCATTTGCCATATCCCGATAAGCAGCCAGGAAAGCGTCCAGCTTCTGAAGGTTTGTTTGATACTGTGTATCAAAACTTGCGGCCAGCATTTCTTCAAAATTCTGAGGGAGGTCTCGGGAACAATACGGGCATTTTCCACCTGCCTTTTCATGGTAATCTGCATGGCCTTGGCGCACCCATTCAGTTGACCCGACTTCTTTCAGAAAGTCTGCAAATGGCGTGTTTGAGGTATTCACAATCGCAAGGGAAAGAATGTCACAGCCAGAGATGTGGTCAAGGGCAGAAACATCACTGACTACGTTAAATCTGCCATACCGCTTTGCCGTAGAAGAATAGACAGAGTCATACATCCGCTTCAATTCTTCAACATCATGCTGTATGGGAGAGTGGCGTTTTACCTCTTCGGCAAATTTCTGTTTTGACCCTTTCTTGCCCTCCTGAGTCGCTTCGAATACAGTGCGCAGTTCCTCTGTTTTGTCCCAACAGTCCTTATATAGCTGTTTTTCCAAAGCAGCTTTCGTTTTAGCTTTTTTATCCTTTTCAGCGAAAGCATCCGAAGAGATTTTTTGTGCCTTTTTCTGTTCAGCGGCCTTCCTGTCAATCTGTTCCTGTATTTTTACATTTGCCTCATTCATGGTAAAAACGCCAGGAAGATTGTGGTAGTTCCTCATATTGGCATCAATAAAATCCTGGTCGTATACAAGGGGGAGATAATCCACAGCAGCTTTGCCAGGGGCATAGATTACCCCAGAGCCAGTTTTTATTGCTTTTGCTATGGTTGTTTTTCCCGTTCCATTGTTGCCAAAGAAATAATTGATGTAAGTTGGGGCAATGGCAGCGCCGGTGCCTTTATATGTGGCGTCATCGAGAGTAATCCGTATAATTTCACTGGGTAATTTATCTGGCATGATATTCCTCCCTGTTAGCTCGGCCTTGGGAGGGTGGTAAGCCCAGCCTCGTCAAATGCCTCAAAAAGATTGACCTTATGTACGGACCATGCACTGAAGTTCAAATCCGTGATAGCGCAGTCCATATTAAGATCAAAATAGATGGCGTTCTTTTTTGCGCACAGTAGCTGCTGGTTAATGGCGGATATGGGCTGGAAAGCAACTTTAATGTTCTTTCCTTCTTTTTTGACCCTTCTAATGTAGCCATAGACCGCCCACTGGTTTGGATCGGTTTTACCGCCAAGTTCAGTATTTTCCCGACAGATAAGGGCTGGGAATGTTTTTAATTCCGCAACTCCTACATCGGACAGGGATGAACAACGCTCCAAAATTTCCGGCGGAACAAGATGCTGGCTCAGAGCGCGGCTGGCAGTTACAGTCACAATATTATTGATAAATACATCCTCTTCGCATGTAACAAGAAGCTGATAGTACTCCTTGCTGAAGGACTGTATTGCCATGAGCTGCTCGGCACTGTTACTTCCGCCGGGCTGTTGGTAATTGTAGTTGATATTAACCACGCCGCCGCCCTGGTTTGTGACATGGACGTTCGTAGAGCCGGTCTGCTCAACTTTTTGTGCAGCAGGAGGCATTGATGTTTTCGGAATTAGTTCGTTATTCATAAGCCGCCTCCATCAAAAGTGAAAATTGATTGTACCGTTATTCGTCAGATTGACATTGTGATCCCCATTTTGGATAACATTTGTCTGCTGCTGAATAACGGTTGTTTTTTTGTCTTCTCCGGCGGCACCTGATGGCATTTCGTCATCCACGACCTCCGCCTCTATAGATTCTGCATCGCTGTCTGTTTGCGCCGATTTCCCCGGCGATTTTCTTGTGGCAGCAGCCGCCTCTCTGATGATGGAAGCGAACAGGTCCGCCAGCTTATCCGCAGCATTGTGTAAATTGATGTCTGGGATATATTTCTGGAACACCTCGCACAGCCCTTGAATAGCGCAATCTTGAAAACTTCCGATGTATTCGGAAAATCCAAATGGTTCTACATAGGGGCTGATTTTTCTTGCCAGGCCGGAGATCTTTGTATTTCCGTTGTAATACGCCTTAAAGGATTCTTTATTGTACCCGTTGAGAATATCCAAGCCGTCTTCAGTGACGATTGCTTCAAATAAGGAACGGGTAAAGGCGTGAGTACTGCTCCCGGCTCCGATGCTGGGATGCAGCAAATGTGCAAAGTCTTTAAACTTCATACCCTCATCCTTTCTACCCAAGCCTACCCATGCCAACCCAACGGAACCCGCCTTAACCGACCATGTATTTTATAATGGATTCAGCCCTTAGATAAGGGACGTGCCTTCTGAAAACAGGGGGTACGGGGAAGTCGGAAATGTGTTTTCGGGACATGGAGAGATGATTTCTAATTATAGCACAGCTGTGTGAAACATTCTACCCCTAATCCGGAATTCACATCTGTAAAAGCGAGTTTATTTTCGTATTTGCAGAACTGATTTCCAGAAATAAATCTCAATAGTCCGAGATGGCCATTAGGACGATGGGATGCATAAGACCTTGGACGCAGTGATAAAGACTGCGCTCCGAGTGAAGATGCCCCACCGTTGACTTTTGGCGTTCATTTTCGGATTGGCGGGGTCTGTGGGTGTCTTCAGCCACAGGCTCTTTTGTGTCCCACCGTCCTTTGACCCGGACGGAAAGGACACGAAATGATAGTAAATCAGAGTAAAAAGCAGGACAGGCAGTTCCAGATCCCGATGGTAGTAACGGACGAGGCCATCCATGATTTTGGCTTCAAACCGGAAGACGTCACCTGGCGGCGCATCGGCAACCGCAAATGCAGGGTAGTCATGGTCGATGCGACCGAGGAGGAGTATCGGGCGTACATGGCGCCGATCTGGGCAGAAATCAAACGGGAAGACCGGGATGGACGCTGCATGGTAAAGGGTAAAAACGGCAAGCTGATCCGCTGTCCGGAGAGCAACCGCTGTGAGGAGTGCAAGCATTTCTCGGAGGCCAGCCGTGAGCGGAATAAGCCCGCCTCCCTCTCCGTGCTGATGGATGAGGGAGCAGAGCCGGCCGCAGAAGGGTCATTTGAGGATGATGTTATCTATGAGACGATTCTGGAAGACCTGATTGCCATGCTCAGTGAAATCAAGCCGAAGTACGGCAGGATCTTCCGCCTGCTGTACGATGGAGCCACCCAGCAGGAGATGGCGGACGAGCTGGGCATCAAGCAGCGCACGGTGTCGGATGACATCAAGAAGATCCGCAGTCTGGTGCAGCCGCTGGTAAAGGACATCTTCAACCGTTAAAATGTTGGCGGTGCTTATCATCATGATAGGCACCGCCTTTTTTCAGTCCTTCTTGTAAAACATGGTTTCATAGCCGTCTGCCCGGAGATTCAGACCTTTGATCCACGGCGGTGTCCTTCCCATCTGCTCACAGATAGCGTCCAGGGAGACATCCATGCCGCACTCAATAATTAGCTCATCGTGGACATGGCCGACAATAAAGCAGTGGGACAGCGTCCGTATGGCATACATGAGGATGTCTCTTGAAATCGCCTGAACGACATTCTCCGTGAATTTCGGGCCGTAGGATTCGATGCGCTCCCACTTCTTTGTGCTGCCGACGCCCTCATAGGTGACGGATTCACCACCGAACTTATTTGTCCCCATCTTCGGCTTCACATAGCAGAGCTGGCGGCCGGAAGGCAGAATGATGAACAGCATCCCACTGCGGTAGCGGAACCGGATACCGTGCGTTTCCGTGTCCAGCCGCTGGCGGACGGTGGTTTTTACGGCATTGTCCACATCCCACCAAAGCTGTACGATGTTCGGATTGGAGGTGCGCCACGCATCCACAAGGGGCTGGAGTTCCTCCTCGGCAAGACCCATCTCCAAAGCGCCCATCGACTTGAGGGCGCCTACCGATCCGCCGTATCCCAGGGCCAGTTCGGCGATTTTGCCTTTCTGTCTCAGATGGGAGTTCTGCCCATGCTTTTCCACTGGCACATGGAACATGGCGGAGGCACTGGCGCAGTAGATGTCGCCGTTCTCCGCAAAGACCTTCAGCCGCCAGGACTCGCTGGCCAAAAACGAAAGCACACGGGCTTCGATGGCAGAGAAGTCGGAAACGATGAATTTGTACCCGTCCCTCGGCACAAATGCCGTACGGATGAGTTCCGACAGGACTTCCGGCACGGAGTCATACAGTGCTGAGAGCAGGGCGTAATCGCCGGCACGGACAAGTCTTCTCGCGTCTTCCAGATGTGTCATGTGGTTCTGCGGTAGGTTTTGCAATTGGATCAGCCTGCCCGCCCAGCGGCCGCTGCGGTTAGCTCCGTAAAACTGGAACATCCCTCTTGCCCTGCCATCCGCGCATACAGCGTTCTGCATGGCCTGGTACTTCTTCACAGAGGACTTGGCAAGCTGCCGGCGCAGCTCCAGTACCTCGGCGAGTTCCGGCGGCGCAGTTTTCAGAAGTTCCTTCACGGCCTTCTTGTCCAGGGAGTCCACCTCAAGGCCATGCTTTGTAAGCCACTCCTTCATCTGCTGGACGGAGTTGGGGTTTTCCAGGGCGGTAAGCTGTTGCATCTTTGCGGAGAGTTCCTCCCTGGAACGCTCATCAATGGCGATGGCCTGTTCCACCAGCACCATGTCAAGCTGTATGCCCCGGTCGTTGATCTCCTGGTCGAGATGGTATTCCTCCCACAGAAAATCCGGCACGGGGAACTTCGACAGCTTCTGCTGGATCGCCATTTCAGTTTCCACATCCCGCTTGTTATATGCAATAAAGGTTGACCACTTCACCGGGTCATGCTCCGGGAGATTGCGCGTCCTGCCGCCGTTGGCCTTGGTAGGCTTGCAGGGGACGCAGAAATAGCGGATGAGCGCTTTGCCTTCGGCCATCTTTTGATTTTCCAGCTTGAGGACTTTGCCGATCCCCTCCAGAGAGAGGGGCAGCCCCATGTACGCGCCCCATACCAGGGAGCAGCGCCAGGAGGACGGGTCAAGGTAATTTCGGACAGTGTCCTCCTCTATGCTGTAAGAGGAAAAATACTGCGGATAGTTTCGGCGCAGCCAGACAGAAAGGCAAATACGCTCGAAGGACGCATTGTACGCCCACTTGATGACGGAATCGTCCGAGAGGGCTTTGATAATTTCCTCCGGCACGGTGTCGCCGGAGGTCAAGTCATATACGGTGACCTCGCCGCCGTCCACGGATACGCCGAAAAGCAGGATTTCAAAATCAGGGGACTCAGCGTATTTATACACGCCGCATTTTTTCAGATCGACATCGGAAAAGGTCTCCACGTCGATAGATAGGGTGTGGATTGCCATAGTACTGTTACCTCCATAAGAAACAGGCGGCAGGAGTGATGTCCCCGCCGCCCTGTGTTGTCTCAGGAAAGATAATCGTCGTCATCCTCGGTGGAGAAATCATCCTCCGCACGGCTCTTGCCGCCCAGCGGCTCCCCATCGGAGATCTTCTGCAGGTTGTTCAGTCCGCAGGCGATGCCCCGGTTGCCGTTGGAGTTAAAAGCATACAGGTTGATGCTGGCCCTGCCGTATACGCCGGAGTACACCTCGGAACGCTCCAGGATGGGGTTCAGGTCCGCATCCACAATGCCGGGTGCGGTGGCGGAATTGGCGTTGATGAAGTACGCATCCGCATAGACCGGATCATCGGGGCGTTCCACATCGCCGTCACGCAGCGGGGTCTTGATGACCGAGAGGGCGGGGACAGTCTTGCCGTTGCCCTTCAGTTTGGACTCGCCCTCCTCATAGGCCGCCTGGATCGCCGCCTTGATGGCTTCCACGGTTTTCTTGTCGGACTTCGGGATGATCAGGCTGACGCTGTACTTGGGCGTGCCGCCGTTGATGCTCTTGGGGTCCCAGACATTCGCATAGCTCCAGCGGGTTCTTGGGCCGGTAATTACCTTCGTCTTATTTACGATCTTTGCCATAGTTGTTGTCCTCCTCATTTTCTTTGAAATCGTTAATGGCTGTGTTCATGGCCGGGCGCTTATCGCTCTCCGGCACAAGTACGGGTTTGCCGGGCGGTTTGTAGACAAGGCCGCCGAGCAGCTCTTCAAACTTCTTCCGGCCGAGGGTCTGACTCATGTCCGTGATGCCAAGCAGTCTCTTCTCATAAGGCTCGTAGCCGGCATCCTCCACCGCTTTGGCGACTGCAGCCTCATCGGTGTACTTCCGGTTGGAACGGCCCTCGACCACTTTGAATCCTGTGAACTTCGTCCCGGAGAGGGCTTTCTGCAGGGCATAGTCCTTAATGTCTCCAGCCCAGGAGACCAGCTCGTCCGCTTTGGTAAGAATAGCGGCGACCTCATCATCTCCCAGGAGCGCGGGCATCTCGAAGTCATACTGCGCCAGTTCCAGGTTGTATTCCGCCCGCTTGCGGCAGTTGACCTTTGCCTTGCAGAACTGGCAGTGGTCGCCGGCTTTGAACTCACCCTTGCCCTCGTATGCCAGCTTTGCGGCAGGGGCAAGCACGGTCTCTGCCCAGGACAGGAGTTCTTCCCGGCTCATGGTGTATGTGCTGACGTTCTCCCGGCGGGGCTGGTAGATGGTCAGGCTGACCTGTTCGATGTCGTAAATGCCATCGAACAGGTCGAGGGCGCCCAGTGCGTAACAGGAAAGTTGGCTGTTCTTCTCTGCCGACACCAGGACGCCAAGCCCGTGCTTGTAGTCGATGATGTGGAGAAGCCCGTCTGAGACGATGACACAGTCCCCGGTGCCGAAGCTGCCTTCGATCCCCACATAGCGGGAATAGTCGAGCCGCTGCTCCACAAGCACCAGCGGGTCGGCGCAGCGTTCCCTGGCCTTTGCCACTTCCTCCATCACGAAGGCACAGTAGCCGTCAGCGCAGTCCTCCATCTCCTGGGAGTAGTAGGTCAGATTCTCCGTGGGGTTCTTCACGTTGCGGCCAAGGGCTTTTTCCACCTTATAGGCGCACAGCTCATGGCAGTCGGTCCCCTCCTGGGCATATTCGCTGGGCCTGTCCGCATACTCCTCGCAGAGCCGTGCCGATGGCGGGCAGTTGATCCACCTGTGGCTTGCGGAGGCAGAAAGGAAAGAATGCTTACCCATCGTTTCCCGCCCCCGGCTTTCCGAGCGCGTCCGCTTCCTTCAGAAGCCCTTCAAACCTGGAAGGGTCGATATCTGACAGCTTCCTCGCTCCGTATTTTGTAATGAGGGCTTTCACCTCTGCCGAGTACCCTGCCTGCGCAATCCCCGTCATGCGGTGGCGCACCTCCTCAAGGGTGAGTGATTTCGGCTTCTCCTCCGGCGGCGCATCTTCTGCCGCCTGGGAATAAAACATCCCCGCCAGCGTGTTGGCGATTTCGATGATGGTCTCCCCGCAGGAGCGCAGCTCCCTAATCTGTAAGTCCAGATCGCTCATTTTCCCCATCCGGCGTTCCTCCTTCCTGATTTGCCGTCTGCAGCTTTCTGGCGAGACGCTTTGCGATCACGCTGATGGCAATCAGCACATCGGCGAGTTCCTCGTCAAGCTGCCTGTCTCTGGTTGTCTCTGTGTTTTCCTGCATCCGCAGCACCTCCGTTTCCGAGCGGCTTTCCTGCCCCTCTGTCTCTGAAAGGACAGAACCGGGATTTTTCAGCGGAGAAAAATTCTGCCGTCCCTGTGCCTCTCACTTCTGAAAGGACAAGGACGGCATTTTTTAGCGGTGTTTTTGCGGAAAATCTGACAGCGGCAGTTCGCATTTCAGCAGGATGCGGGCATGGTGGAACGACGGTTCGTGATTGCCTTTCTCCCGGCATCCGGGCATAAAAAGAGCAGGGAACCTCTTTCAAGATTTCCTGCTCGGTGGTGCTGCCGGTTGCGGCTGATGTTTAATTCTCTACAGTAAAAATATCTTCGATTGAAACATTGAATACTTTCGCTATGTTCCACGCTAACACCAATGATGGATTATATCTGCCTTTTTCTAAATTCCCTATGGTTTCTCTTCGGACGCCCACCAACTTTGCCAAGTCTTCCTGCTTCATGTCATACTTGGCTCGATACTCCTTAATTCTATTCTTTATCATTTTCCAGCCCCCATTTTTCTTTGAAGCCGTAGTAAGCAGTAGATAAAGCATAGATTACAACGGATACCGCCCAGCCAAATGCAAGACCTGTTATCAGAGCTTCCTTTTCTTCTTTTATCCCAGCAAAGAAACAGACAAAAGAAACAAGTGCCACAGAAATCATTCCGCAGTAAAATGCGCGTGAAGCTGACTTGTTCATGTATTCCTCCAACATTTCATCTGATTTGATGAAGAAATATTCAAAATCAACTGCAAAGGCAAAGAAGCCAAGAAAAGACTTTGCTTCTGTGAAAACGCCAATAAAACCTAATAGAGAGAGCAAGCCCATAAGTCCATATAAATAGCGTTTTGATTTCATAAACTATCCTCCTAAATGTGGTGTATTTCACTCTTTATGAGATAAATATACCACATACATTGGCGATAGTCAAGGCATTGAATAACAGTGCAAAAATTATTTTTAGAAGATTCTGGCTATCAAGTGTTTGCAGGGCAAGGTGTCCCCAGTCTGGCTGTTTTCTCTTGGAATGTGGATTTTCCGCCCTTGGATTTTGAAAAGGTCCAGACACCCACCGCTGAAACGGAGTGTTTCTGTCCTTTCACAATTAGAGAGGTGTAAGCCGCTCAATTTTCAGAGAAAGGATGGAAACAGACTATGGGAACAGCGAAATCAAAAGGTCTGCCGCGTTGTACTGCGCACAGGGACTGCTTTGCTAATAAGGACGGTGTGTGCGTCTGCCTGGGGGATAATGACTTCCACGGGAAGGACTGCCTGTTTTTCAAGACCACGGCACAGTGCGATGCAGACAGGCAGAAAAGCTACGAGCGGCTGGTCAGTATCGGACGGGACGACCTGGTCGAGCGGTATCAAGTGAGGGGTGTGTATGGGCGTTAGCAGATATAACAGTGAAGGCTACTACGACCCGACGGCTTATGAAGCCCTCACAAAAATCGTTCAGGAGGAGAAGGCAGCGAGATACCGGCCGCTGGTGTATATCTGCTCACCGTACTCCGGGGACACGGAGGGCAATGCCGAAAAAGCAAGGCGGTACAGCCGGTTTGCCGCAGACGCCGGCATGATCCCCATTGCGCCGCATCTGCTGTTCCCGCAGTTCTTATCAGAGGAAACGGAGCGGGAGTTGGCAATCTTTATGGATCTGGTGCTGCTGGGCAAGTGTGAGCAGCTCTGGGTGTTCGGCGGCGAGGTGTCAGACGGGATGCGCCGGGAGATTGGAAAGGCGAAGCAGAAAAATATGACAATCCGTTATTTTACGGAGGATATGGAGGAAACAGAATGCAGATGACAATCTATGACGCCGCGACGGTGGGCAGCCGGTCAAACTGCGTGTATCCGAATCCCGTGACGGTCACGGATGCGGATACCATGCGGCAGGCGGCGGCCTTCGACCATGTATGCGCGGCATATAAGCAGAACTACCGCAGCGTGGACAATTTTCTGAAAGCGGACTGTCTGCCGATGGACTGCGATAACGACCACTCGGACGACCCGGACGACTGGCTCACGCCCTTTGACGTGGCGATGGACTTTCCGGGCGTGGGGATGGTTTTTGTCTACAGCAAGAGCCACATGAAGCAGAAAGGAAAACGCGGCCCCAGACCCCGGTTCCATGTGTATTTTATCTGCACGGAAACAACAAATTCAGAGATTTACAGCTCATGGAAAGACAGATTGATTGCCGATTACCCGTACTTTGATGACGGGGCCAAGGACAGCGCCCGGTTCCTGTTTGGAGTAAAGAACGCAGTGGTCGAGGTGTATGACGGCGAAATTACCATTGATGAGTTCCTGGCAGACAGCTTTGCGGAGTGGGACGCGGTGCAGGGGCAGATCCCGGAGGGTTCCCGGAACAAGACCATGTCCCATTACGCCGGCCGGATCATCAAGCGGCTGGGGAATACGGAGGAAGCCCATAAGCAGTTCTTGAAGGAAGCGGAAAAATGCAGCCCGCCGCTGGATGACGCAGAGCTTGCAGGCATCTGGGCCAGCGCCGTGAAGTTCGGTGCGAAGGTGGCTGCCCAGGAGGGATATATCCCGCCGGAGCAGTACAACCAGGACTTCCTGCTGATGCCGGAGGATTTCTCGGATGTAGGCCAGGCTATCGTATTGTCACGGGAGTACATGGATCGGCTCCGCTTCTCCCCGGCTACGGATTACATCGTGTTCAACGGCTCGTTCTGGGAGGAATCCCAGCCCAACGCCCAGGGCATTGCCCAGGAGCTGACCGCGAGACAGCTTGAGGAAGCGGAAACAGAGATACAGCGGTGCATGAAGGAAATGTCGGAAAACGGCGCGTGGGCCATGCTTGCTGCAATGGGCGCCAAGAAAGCGATGGCGGCGTTCAGCGAAGCCCAGCGGCGCTCCTTTGAAAAGTACGAGCGGGCGGAAACTTACCGGAAGTATGCCATCAAGCACCGGGATACCAAATACATCTCGGCAGCATTAAAGGAAGCCCGCCCAATGATCCAGATCGAGCAGCGCGTCCTGGATGCGGATGAGTTTTTACTGAACCTGCCGTCCGGCACCTGCGATCTGAGGACGGGGGCTGTTCGGGAACACAACGCCCAGGACTATATCACGAAGCAGACGGCGGTGGATCCGTCCGGAGACGGCATGGATGTCTGGGAGGACGCCCTCCAGACCTTCTTCCAGGGGGACGCCGACCTGATCCGCTATGTGCAGGAGATCGTGGGGCTTGCCGCCATCGGCAAGGTCTACATTGAAGCCCTGGTCATTGCCTATGGCGAGGGCAGGAACGGCAAATCCACCTTCTGGAACACCATCGCCCGTGTGCTTGGCACCTACTCCGGCAATATGTCCGCAGACACCCTGACCGTGGGCTGCAAGCGCAACGTGAAGCCGGAACTGGCGGAAGCCAAGGGCAAGCGGATGATCATCGCCGCCGAGCTGGAGGAGGGGATGCGCCTGAACACCTCCAATGTCAAGCAGCTCTGCTCCACGGATGAAATCTATGCGGAGAAAAAGTACAAGGCGCCGTTCTCCTATGTCCCCACCCACACGCTGGTGCTGTACACCAACCATCTGCCAAGGGTCGGGGCCATTGACCAGGGTACCTGGCGGCGGCTCATCGTGATCCCCTTCAACGCCAAGATCGAGGGCAAAGCTGACATCAAGAACTATTCGGACTTCCTGTTCAAGATGGCGGGCGGCGCAGTCCTTCAGTGGATCATCGAGGGTGCAAAGCGCGTCATTGCCAGCGATTACAAAATCGTCCAGCCCAGGGTGGTGCAGGACGCCATCCAGAAATACAAGGAGAACAACGACTGGCTGGCCCACTTTCTGGATGACTGCTGTGAGGTAGGGGACGATTTTGAAGCAAAATCCGGGGAGTTTTATAACGCCTACAGGAGCTACTGCCTGCAGATGGGCGAATACACCCGGAGTACGACTGATTTCTACTCCGCGCTGGAATCCACGGGAGTGGTGAGAAAGCGTACCCGTACAGGCGTGATCATTTACGGGCTGAAACTCAAATCGGAGTTTGAGGATTAGTAGGTGTGTAGGTCGTGTACCTCTCTGCCAGAGTTGCTCTAAGGAGATAAAAAAACAATATATAAGAGAGAATCGGGGGAAGAGGTACATGACCGTCACACAAAGAACGAGGAGAATAAAACCATGAGAGAGAAAACCATCGAACAAAAACTGGTTCAGGCGGTTAAGGCCAAAGGCGGGATTGCGCCGAAGTTCGTGTCGCCGGGATTTTCCGGGGTTCCCGACCGCCTTATCCTATTGCCGGACGGGAAATGCGGCTTCGTGGAAGTCAAGGCCCCTGGCGAAAAGCCACGGCCGCTGCAGAAGTCAAGGATACGGCTTTTGCGGCGGCTGGGGTTCCTGGCATTTGTCCTGGACGGCGAGAGCCAGATCCCCCACATCCTTTCAGAAATCGGAGGTGACAGCGGTGGAGTTTAAACCGCATGATTATCAGCAATATGCCATCGAGTACATCGAAACACACGAGGTCGCCGCCGTACTGCTTGATATGGGCCTTGGCAAGACGGCAATCACGCTGACGGCTTTGTACGACCTGCTGTTCGACTACTTTGAGATCACCCGCGTCCTGGTGATTGCACCTCTCCGGGTGGCGAGAAATACATGGCCCCAGGAGATTGAAAAGTGGGACCATCTGAAAGACATCCGCTATTCCGTGGCGGTCGGCACGGAAAAAGAACGGCTGGAGGCATTCCACAGGGATGCGGACATCTACATCATCAATAGGGAGAACGTCCAGTGGATGGTGGAGAATGTCCCCTTTGAGTTTGACGCCATCGTGGTGGACGAGCTTTCGTCCTTCAAAAACTGGAACAGCAAGCGGTTCAAATCGCTGATGAAGGTGCGTCCCAGGGCAAAGCGAGTCATCGGCCTTACGGGTACCCCGTCCGGGAACGGGCTGATGGACCTGTTCGCCGAGTTCAAGGTGCTGGATATGGGGCAGCGACTGGGGAGGTTTATCACCAAGTACCGCCAGGACTATTTCCGGCCGGATCGGATGAACGGTCAGGTGGTGTATTCCTATAAGCCTCTGCCGGGAGCGGAGAAGCGGATCTATGACAAGATCTCCGATATCACCATTTCCATGAAAGCCGCCGACCACCTCAAGATGCCGGAACTTGTAAACAGCGAGTACCGGGTGTACATGGAGGAGCCGGAACAGGCTATTTATGATGAGATGTGCGAGGATCTGGCGGCACAGCTTGATAAGGGCGAGGTGACGGCGGCAAATGCCGGAGTACTGTCCGGGAAACTCTGTCAGATGGCAAACGGGGCGGTCTATACGGATAACGGGGATGTGGAACATATCCATGACCAGAAGCTGGACGCCCTGGAGGACATCACCGAAAGCATGAACGGAAAGCCCCTGCTGGTGGCTTACTGGTACCAGCACGACCTTGACCGCATCGAGGAACGGCTGCGGCTGCGAAAGATCGGCTTTGCAAGGCTGGACTCTGACGCCAGCATCGCAAAGTGGAACCGGGGCGAAATTCCCGTGGCGCTGATCCATCCCGCTTCTGCCGGCCACGGGCTGAATCTCCAGAGCGGCGGCGCCACCCTCTGCTGGTTTGGCATTACCTGGAGCCTGGAACTGTATCAGCAGACGGTGGCGCGGCTTTACCGGCAGGGTCAGGCGTCCAAGACCGTGGTCGTACAGCACATCATCACGGACGGCACCATTGATGAGCGCATTATGAAAGCCCTGCAGTATAAGGACAGGACGCAGTCGGCGCTGATCGATGCGGTCCGGGCAAACCTAAGAAAATGAGAGTCAATCAAGGCAAATCCGAGGGAAACCATTTCTTTTTCGGAGGTAGTGCCTATGAACAAGCAGCAGACGGAAATGAAGGAGTACCTTTCCCAGGCGTTCCGCATTGACCAGCGGATACAGAGCAAGATGGAGCAGGTGGCGTCACTGAATGACCTCGCCACACGGGCGACCGCGACTTATTCGGATATGCCCGGAAGTGAGACGAGGAACCTCCACCGTATGGAGGACGCCATCCTTTCCATCATTGAGCTGGAAGCAGAGATCAATGGGGACATCTGCAAACTGGTGCAGACGAAAAAAGACATCGTCCATAAAATCAAGGCTGTCCAGAACACGGAGTACCAGACCCTTCTGGAGCTGCGGTATCTGTGTTTCAAGTCTTGGGAGCAGATCGCCGTGGACATGGGATATGAACTTCGGTGGCTGTACCGTCTCCATCACAGGGCGTTGGACGCCGTTTCTGAAATAAGCCACTAAAAGCCACTGCAATACACCTTGTCCCTGTGATATAGTTAGAATCAGAAAAACAGGACAAGGAACGAGCCTTGCGGGAGCAACCCTGCAGGGCTTTCCTTTTGCCCGGAAAGCGAGGTGCAGCGTGCCAAAGAAACCAAAACGCCCATGCTCCTACCCCGGCTGTCCAAACCTCACGGACGGGCAGTACTGTGAGGAGCATGAAGCTATTGCCCGGAAACGGTACAACAAGTACGGTCGCCCTGCTGACAACAACAAGAAGTACGGCAGGGCTTGGAAACGAATCCGCGACCGCTATGCTGCAGCCCATCCTTTGTGTGAGATGTGTTTGAAGGAAGGACGGCTGACTCCTGTGGAGGAAGTCCACCACATTGTTCCTCTATCACAAGGCGGAACGCATCGGAATGACAATCTGATGTCCCTCTGTCAGTCCTGCCACACAAAGCTGCATCACGAGCTTGGCGACCGGTGACCGTGGGGCGGTCAAAATCTCCGGGACCTTCATGAGCGGACAGCGGCCTGGGGCTTCGTGCGCGAAAAAGGCGAAATCAAAAGGGTAATTAAGGGCGGCCGGCTGCGGCTGCTTTATTTTTCGAGGAAAGGGGTGAGAAAATGCCGACAAAATCCAATAACACAGGCGGGCGCGGCGGCGCGAGACCCGGTGCGGGAAGGAAGAAATCCGCTGTCAGGGAGAAAGCCGAGAACGGCAATCCGGGCGGGCGCAGATTGGAAGTGCTGGATATTCCCGAAGTCGAGGGTGTCGATATGCCAAAGCCCCATGAGTTTTTATCCGCCGAGCAGCGTGACGGGAGTACGCTCCAGGCGGAAGAAATCTACACGGAAACCTGGGAGTGGTTAAAGAAGGTGGGCTGCGCGGCGAAGGTGTCTCCCCAGCTATTGGAGCGGTACGCCATGTGCAGCGCCCGCTGGATTCAGTGCGAGGAGATGACCAACCGCATGGGCTTCCTCTCCAAGCACCCGACCACCCAGAAGCCGATCCCGTCCCCGTTCATCAACATCGGCATTAACTACATGAACCAGGCGGTGCGGCTCTGGAACGAGATCTTCCAGATCGTGAAGGAAAACTGCAGCACCGATTACGGGGAGGTTTCTCCCCAGGACGATCTGATGGAGCGATTGCTCCGTGCAAGGAAGGGGTGAAGCCATGTTTGAGAAAGTAAATCCGTGCCACCCGGATAAGGTGGCGGACCGTATCGCCGGCGCTCTGGTGGATACGGCGTACAGAAAAGAAAAAAATCCCAGGATTGCTGTGGAGGTTCTCATCGGCCACGGTGTCTGCCACATCATCGCGGAGAGTTCCGTACACATCCCGCTGGATGAGGTGGATGCCATTGTGAAGCGTATCGGCGGGAATCTGCACCTGGATTATGTGGAAGTGCCGCAGGACGGACGTCTTGCCAATAACCAGGCAGAAGGAATCCGCTGCGGCGACAACGGCATCTTCAAAGGGGTGCCGGTCACGGAGGAGCAGAAAGCACTCTGCGAGATCGCAAAAAGTGTGTATCACACTTACCCTTCGGATGGGAAGTACATCATTGACGAGGCAAGGCTGATCCTCTGCCAGAGCAATGTGCGCACAGAGGAACTGCAAAAGCTGTATCCTACCGCCGAGGTCAATCCCCTGGGCGACTGGACAGGCGGCACGGATGTGGACTCCGGCGCGACCAACCGGAAGCTGGGCAGCGACATGGCCGATTCGGTGACGGGCGGCGGCCTCCACGGCAAAGACCTGTCCAAAGCGGATGTGTCTGCCAATATCTACGCATGGCTGAAGGCACAGGAAATGGGAAAGCCCGTGGAACTGTGCTGCGCCATCGGAGATGATATGGTGGACAGTATTCCTTATAGAGAAATCGTGGAGACTGCCCGGAGATACATCCAGAGCCTTGGCGGGTTTGAGAAATTTGCGGAATGGGGGCTGGTGCGATGAAGACAACGACAGAAATGCAGCTTGTACCCATTACTAAGCTGGTACCCTATGTGAACAACGCCCGCACCCACTCCCCGGAGCAGATCACGAAGCTCCGCTCCTCCCTTCGGGAATTCGGCTTTATCAATCCCGTCATCATTGACCGGGCTTTTAATGTGATCGCCGGCCACGGCAGAATCCTGGCGGCAAAGGAGGAAGGCATCACTGAGGTTCCCTGTGTGTTTGCAGACCACCTCAGTGAGGCTCAGAAGAAAGCTTATATCATTGCGGACAACCGCATGGCGATGGATGCCGGATGGGATGAGGAACTTCTGCGGGTGGAGATCGAGTCTTTGCAGGGCATGGACTTTGATCCCCTGCTGACCGGCTTTGATGAGAAGGAACTGGCAGAACTGTTTGCGGATGATTCCGGCAGCGAAGCCAGGGATGACGATTTTGACCTGACCGCTGCGCTGGAGAAAGCCTCCTTTGCGGAGCGGGGCGATGTCTGGACAGTGGGCCGGCACCGCCTTGTGTGCGGGGACGCCACCTCCGCCGAGGATGTGGCCCTGCTCATGGATGGCAGGAAGGCTAACCTCATCGTGACGGACCCGCCCTATGGCGTCTCCTTCAAAAGTGCCAGCGGCCTGACCATCCAGAACGACTCCATGAAAGATGAGGAGTTTTACAACTTCCTCCTCTCTGCTTTCAAGTGCATGGCGGAGCATCTGGAGAAAGGTGGCGCGGCCTATGTGTTCCATGCGGACACAGAAGGGCTGAACTTCCGAAAGGCGTTTATTGACGCCGGGTTTCATCTGGCGGGCGTGTGTATCTGGGTGAAGAACTCCCTGGTGCTGGGCCGCTCGGATTACCAGTGGCAGCATGAGCCTGTGCTGTATGGCTTCCTGCAGAATGGCAAGCACCCGTGGTACTCCGACCGTAAGCAGACCACCATCTGGAACTACGACAAACCGAAGCGCAATGCAAACCACCCGACCTCCAAGCCGCTGGACCTGCTGGGCTATCCCATCGGGAACTCCACCCAGGAGAACGCCGTAGTGATTGACACCTTCGGCGGCAGCGGCTCCACCATGATGGCCTGTGAACAGATGAATCGGGTCTGCTGCATGATGGAGCTGGACGAGAAGTACGCATCGGTCATCCTCCGCAGGGCCGTGGAGAACGGCATCCCGCCGGAGGATATTTTTGTGGAGAGAAACGGGGAGCAGATTCCATACTCCGCTCTTGTGAAGGAGGTGGAGATCTGATGACCCCTATATATAACCATAGTAGAGAGCCGGATGGAGCCGGAAGAGATACACCAGATCCGCAGACTCTTACCCTGGGTAGTCTCTTTGACGGCTCCGGTGGTTTCCCGTTAGGCGGCTTGCTCTCCGGCATTACCCCGGTGTGGGCTTCAGAGATTGAGCCGTTCCCCATCCGGGTGACCACAAAACGGCTGCCGTTTATGAAGCATTATGGTGATGTCTCCCGGATGGACGGCGGGAAGATCGAGCCGGTGGACATCATCACCTTCGGCAGCCCTTGCCAGGACATGAGCATCGCGGGCCGGCGGGAAGGTCTGGACGGCTCCCGCTCCAGCCTTTTCTACGAAGCCGTCCGGATCGTAAAAGAAATGAGGTGTGCAACCGATGGCAGATATCCAAGGTATATCGTTTGGGAGAATGTCCCCGGCGCATTCAGCTCCAATAAGGGCGCGGACTTCCAATCCGTCCTCGAAGAGATCTGCTCGGCCAAAGGATACAAGATTGATCCTGCTCGACCTGCGAAGTGGCCAGCCGCCGGGGAGATCGTGGCAGACGATTTCAGTCTCGCATGGCGGGTATTTGATGCACAGTACTGGGGAGTCCCCCAACGCAGAAAACGCATCTACCTTGTCGCAGATTTTGCAGGCGGGAGTGCCGGAAAAATACTATTTGAGTCCGAAGGCGTGTCTGGGTATACTCCGCAGGGCTTCCGCCCGTGGCAAGGAGCTGCCGGAGCTTTTAAGGAAGGCGCTGGAGCGTCAGGCTGCGTCTGCTTAAACGACCAGGGCGGCAGTCGCATGGATGTGACGGAGGATGTTGCGGCAACGCTCCGGGCGGAAAACCACGGGCATCCTCCCTGCGTGATGGGAGCTGCCGGATTCTGCACCGAGCATTCCGCACAGGCGAGGGGCATCGGGTATAGGGAGGAAACCTCGCCCACCCTCCGTGCTGGGACGGTGCCGGCAGCGGTCTATGAGAACCATAGCCAGGACACCAGATACACCGGCCCGCTGGAGACGGCTCCCACGGTCAACGCCACCTACGGCATGGGCGGGAACAACCAGCCTTTTGTGGTGGAGACGCCCAAGACGCTGAAGATCCGCTCCGGCTGTAAGGGCGGAGGCAAGGGCGCGCTGATCCAGGATAATAAATCCGCCACGCTGGGCTGCAACAATGACCAGACGGTATTCGTGCCGTTCGTGAAAGGCACCCGGCCACACTCTCCCGCAGAGGGGCAGCAGTGGAAAGCCTCCGATGTGGCGAACACGCTGAATACCTACGATGTGGGCGAGACCCGGTGCAATGAACTGGCGGTCAAAGTATATGGCATCTGCTCCAAGGACAGCAACGCCATGAAATCCGATAATCCCAAGAGCGGCTTCTACGAAGCGGAAACTTCCAGATGCCTGGATGCGAACGGCGGCAATCCTACCTGCAACCAGGGCGGAATGGCTGTGGTGGCCCTGCAGGGTTCCATGATTGGCAGGGCGGACAAGAACGGTCCCCAGGGCAGCGGTGTGAATGAGGATGTGTCCTTTACACTGGATGCTGCCGACCGCCATGCGGTGGCTTACTGCATGACCACCGGCATTTACACCCAGGCATTGGAGGAGCAGTCCCCGACCTTGATGGCAAGGGACTATAAGGACCCGCCTGTGGTAAACGAGACCGAGCCGGAGTACATCGTCCGCAGGCTGACGCCCACCGAATGTGCCAGACTGCAGGGGTTCCCGGACTGGTGGTGCGCCGGGCTTGGAACAGACGAGCCGACCGAGGATGAGATTGAGTTCTGGACAGCGGTGTTTGAGACACACCGTTCCGTCATGGGGACGTCCTCCAAGCCAAAGAGCCGGAACCAGATCGTCAAGTGGCTGAGGAATCCCCATTCCGACAGTGCGGAATATAAAATGTGGGGCAACGGCGTAGCGCTCCCCAACGTCTATTTCGTGCTTTCCGGGATCGTGTACTATGCACAGTTTCCGGAAGGATAAATTGGCTTCTATTCTACAGAGAAATGTGCGAAAACCGCTTGCTATTTCAAGGGTTCAGAGTGATATATGTACCTACCAAAAACAAAGGAGGTTTTCGCACATGGAAATCAGATACAATGTGACGGGCGCCAAGCGCAAGGAACTGGTAAAAGTTATCGCCAATGCCACAGGCGCCAGGGCGGAATACAAGTTCATGCCCACCTGCAATTATGAGATTGATTATTTCACGGTCACCAAGGATGGAACGCTCCTCTTTGATGACCGTGCCGACAGCGAGGAAGTCGAGCGGGTGCTGGAAGCCATCGCAGCCGCTGGCTTTGAATGTGAGCCGCAGGACTGCGGTGAACAGCCCTCCAGGGAGGAAACCAAGGAAGCGGCAGAATCCGCCGACACTGCGCCACAGGGCGAACCTGTGGGGCTTACGGTGGAAATTCCGCTCGACAAGGTGGCGGTGGGCAACCTTACCAAGCTGCTGGACGCCAAAGGGAATCTGATACGGAAAGCCCTGGGCATCACCGACCTTCACATTGAGGTGCTGGACGACCGGGTGGCGTTCCCCTGGTTCGCTCAGGTAGATGCGGATTCCTCAGCCGCCTACACCCACTTTATTTCCGCACTTTGCGAGATGAGCCGGAATGCCAAGCGGGTGACAGCGACCGAGAAACCGGTGGAGAATGAGAAATACGCCTTCCGGTGTTTTCTCCTGCGGCTGGGATTCATCGGCAGCGAATATAAAGCGGAGCGCAAGATCCTGCTGAAGAACCTGACCGGTTCATCCGCTTTCAAGAACGGGGGTGTGGGCCATGAAGTTTCCGAGTAGAGAAATCGTGGAGCGCATCCGCCGGGAATATCCTGCCGGCACCCGTGTGGAACTGGTGCGGATGGATGATGTGCAGGCTCCGCCTGCCGGTACAAAAGGCACCGTCAAAGGTGTGGATGACACCGGTTCCCTTCTCATGCGCTGGGACAATGGCAGCGGCCTGAACGTGGTCTATGGGGAGGATATTGTGAGAAAGGTGGGTGACCGCCGTGCCAAATAACATTCTGAAGGACTTCTTCTATGGGAACATCAATCCGAATGAAAAGCAGTTTGACCGTAATTCGGAGTATGGAAAAGCTGCTGCCGGTCTGGCTGATGAAGAAGAAAAGCTCCGATCCATGCTGAATCAGGAAGCAGCCACAGTCCTCGATAAGATGATTTGCCTACAAGCCGCCATTGCGGGCATGACCGCTGAGGAGTACTTCATCGATGGGCTGCGGACGGGATTCCGCCTGGCTCTTGCTATCCTTGATGAGGAGGAAAACGGCCTTCTCAAGCCAATATCGGATGGTGGCAAACAGCCATAAACTACACAATATCTTGCGGTCATCTTTGTGTAGTATATTATCGGAAATGGCCTTGCTATTATCCTCTTTTAGAGCGAATATGTGTACACCGAAAGGGAAAACACACAGCCGCAAGGCAGAAAAACGGAGGATTTCAGAATGAACGAGAAAACAGCAAGGCAGATTGCAGAGATGAAGAACCAGACCATCGGGGTCGAGGTCGAGATGAACAGCATCACCCGCCAGAAGGCAGCGAAGGTTGCCGCCGCCTACTTCGGCACAGGCAGATACGAGAACACTGCCGGCCGCAACGGCTACAGCACCTGGTCGGCTTGGGACGCACAGGGGCGCGAGTGGAAATTCCAGAAGGACGTTTCCATCGCAGGGCCGGACGAGCAGAAATGCGAACTGGTCACCCCGATCCTGACCTACGGGGATATCGAAACCCTGCAGGAGCTTTGCAGGCAGCTCAGACACGCAGGAGCGAAAAGCGACGCCTCCAGAGGATGCGGAGTCCACATCCACATCGGAGCGCAGGGCCACACACCGCAGAGCCTTCGGAACCTCGCCAACATCATGGCGAGCCACGAGAGCCTGATCGCAGAAGCTCTGAAGCTCGACCGCAGCCGCATGAGCCGCTACTGCCGCACGGTAGACCCAAACTTCCTCGCCAAGGTCAACAGCAGAAAGCCCAAGACGATGGCACAGCTTGCGGACATCTGGTACACCAGCCACGGCGCAAGCTACGGCAGGAGCCACCACTACAACGACAGCCGCTACCATATGCTCAACCTTCACGCCACCTTTACCAAAGGTACGGTCGAGTTCAGGCTCTTCCAGTTTGACGAGCCGACCGCAGAGCGCCGAGGCGGCATCCATGCCGGACAGCTCAAAAGCTACATTCAGCTTTGCCTGGCCCTGAGCCAGATGGCGAAGGATGTGCGGACGGCAAGCCCCAAACCCCAGCAGAACGAAAACCCCAAATACGCCATGAGAACCTGGCTCCTCCGCCTGGGCTTCATCGGTGGGGAGTTTGCAACGGCCAGAGATTTCCTGACCCGCAACCTGACTGGGGACACCGCCTTCCGGCACGGCAGAGCCGCCGCTTGAAGGACACGCAGGAGTTAGCCTCCTGCCACCTTACTCCTGACCGCTTCGGCGGTCTTAAGGTGGTAGAAGGGTAACCCCTTCGGAAAGGATGGATACCATGAAAGAAAAAAGATACTACATTGCTTATGGCAGCAACCTCAATGTCCCGCAGATGCGGATGCGCTGCCCTCACGCTACGATCCTCGGCACGGCAAATCTCAAAGGTTGGGAACTGTTGTTCAAGGGGAGCAAGACCGGCTCCTACCTCACGATCGAGGAATGCGCCGGCGGCACGGTTCCCGTGGTAATCTGGGAGGTGACGGCTGCGGATGAAGCCGCCCTCGACCGCTATGAGGGATTCCCCAATTTCTACTACAAAAGGGACATCTGGCTTCAGTACAAAGGCATCCGCACGGGGAAGCGCAGGACGGTGACAGCTTTTGCCTACATAATGCATGAGGACAGGCCGATTGGGATTCCAAGCAATCTCTACATGAGGATTTGCCTGGAAGGGTACGACACCTTCTGCTTTGATAAAAACGTCCTGGTTGACGCCTACGATAAATGCAGGGAGGTATGCGGATATGAAGGATAATGATGTGATCCGGATGGCGGTCTGCCCCCTGTGCGGCAGGGCCTACCACGGCGCTCCGGCGCTTTCCAGAGAGGACAACGAAACGCTTATCTGCCCGGACTGCGGAACAAGACAGGCACTCCAGTCCATCGGAGTGAAGCCGTCTGAGCAGGAGCAGATTCTTGAAACGATCCACCGGCATATGGGAAGACCGCCTGGTTGAAAACTAACAATTTTCCTGTATAATAAAGATGTCTTGATAGAGACAAATCGGAAATTGGCAGTGAGGTGAGGCAAGTTGCAATACAAAGAATACGGTAAACAGAATCGAGATGTGATTATTCTTCTGCATGGCGGCGGCTTGTCATGGTGGAATTACCGAGAAGTGTCCGAACGACTTCAAAATGATTTTCGGATAATTATCCCGATATTGGATGGTCACGCAGGAAGCGATGAAAATTTCACAACAATCGAAGACAATGCCGCTGAAATCATTTCTTTTATTGATAGGAACTTTGGAGGTTCGGTATTGCTGATTGGCGGGTTATCTCTCGGCGGTCAAATATTACTTGAAATGTTATCTCGGCGAAAAGACCTTTGCCGTTTTGCAATGGTCGAGAGCGCAGCGGTTATTCCATCCAAGCTAACTTATTCGTTGATTAAGCCGGCATTTGGAAGCTGTTATGAGTTGATTCGGCAAAAATGGTTTTCTAAACTGCAATTTCGTTCACTTCGAATGAAGCCGGAACTTTTCAATGACTATTATCAAGATACTTGCGGCATTACGAAGCAAAATATGATTGCGTTCTTACAAGAAAGTTCTATGTATTTCATGAAGAAGTCTCTTGGAGAGTGTGTGGCAGAAATCCATTTGTTTGTCGGGGAGCGGGAAAACAAACGTATCTTGCTTTCTGCAAGAAAGCTGCATGAAACCCTGGAAAAAAGCAGCTTAAATGTCCTTCCAGCTATGTATCATGGAGAGTTTTCCATCAACCATGCCGATCTCTATGTAAAAGAATTGTGTGCCATTGTTAAACAGCATTAACTTCCAGTTTATTGAATGAAAGCAAAAAAACTTTATCAGCATCGGTTAGAAATAGCCGGTGCTATTTTTATGCCATTTTGGAGGTGGTGTCCATGCGGAAGCTGAAAAAATACAAGCCCACCAGGTTTATGGCGAAGACCTCGCACTACGATAAGGACGCCGCCGACTATGCGGTGATGTTCATCGAGTCCCTCTGCCACACCAAGGGTACCTGGGCGGGAAAGCCCTTTGAACTGATCGACTGGCAGGAGCAGATCATCCGTGACCTGTTCGGCGTGTTAAAGCCCAACGGCTACCGGCAGTTCAATACGGCATACATTGAAATCCCCAAGAAACAGGGCAAGTCCGAGCTTGCCGCCGCTGTGGCGCTCCTGCTCCTCTGCGGGGATGGTGAGGAACGGGCCGAGGTGTATGGCTGCGCCGCCGACCGTAACCAGGCAAAGATTGTGTTTGATGTGGCGGTGGATATGGTGCGGTTCTGTCCGGCACTCTCCAAACGGGTAAAGATTCTGGAGTCCCAGAAGAAGATCACCTACCTGCCCACCAACAGCTCCTACCAGGTGCTTTCGGCGGATGTGGCGAACAAGCACGGTTTCAATACCCACGGCGTGATCTTCGATGAGCTGCACACCCAGCCCAACCGGAAACTCTTTGACGTCATGCTCCAGGGCTCCGGGGATGCCCGGATGCAGCCGCTGTATTTCCTGATCACCACAGCGGGCAACGACACCAACTCCATTTGCTACGAGGTACACCAGAAAGCTATTGACATCGCAGAGGGGCGAAAGGTCGATCCCACCTTCTACTCTGTCATTTACGGCGCTGCCGAGGATGAGGACTGGACGGACCCCAAGGTCTGGAAGAAGGCAAACCCCTCCCTCGGTATTACGGTGGGTATTGATAAGGTCAAAGCCGCCTGTGAATCCGCCCAGCAGAATCCTGGCGAGGAGAACGCTTTCCGGCAGCTTAGGCTGAACCAGTGGGTGAAACAGTCTGTCCGCTGGATGCCGATGGACAAGTGGGACGCCTGTGCATTCCCGGTTTCCGAGGACGATCTGGAAGGGCGCATCTGCTACGGCGGGCTGGATCTTTCATCCACCACAGACATCACGGCTTTTGTGCTGGTGTTCCCGCCGCTGGATGAGGAGGATAAATACTATGTCCTGCCATACTTCTGGATACCGGAGGAAACACTTGACCTTCGTGTCCGCAGGGATCATGTTCCCTACGACCTGTGGGAGCGCCAGGGCGTGTTGATGACCACTGAGGGCAACGTGGTCCACTACGGCTACATTGAGAAATTCATCGAGCAGTTGGGTGAGCGGTTCAATATTAGAGAGATCGCCTTCGACCGTTGGGGCGCTGTGCAGATGGTGCAGAACCTGGAGGGCATGGGCTTCACAGTAGTTCCCTTTGGACAGGGCTTTAAGGATATGAGTCCTCCTACCAAGGAACTGATGAAACTGGTACTGGAGGAGAAAATCGCCCACGGAGGCCACCCGGTGCTGCGCTGGATGATGGACAACATCTTCATCCGCACCGACCCGGCCGGCAACATCAAGGCGGACAAGGAAAAATCCACAGAGAAGATTGACGGTGCGATTGCCACTATTATGGGGCTTGACCGGGCAATCCGCTGTGGGAATGATACGGGAGCTTCGGTTTATGACAGCCGGGGCCTTTTGTTTATCTGAAAGGACGGTGATTCGATATGGGTATCTTTTCCGGGCTTTTCCGTTCCAGGGATAAGCCCCAGGACCGCACCACCGGGAGCGGCTATGCGTTCTATTTTGGCAGCACCACCTCCGGCAAGGCGGTGACGGAACGCTCCGCTATGCAGATGACGGCGGTGTACTCCTGCGTCCGCATCCTGGCGGAGGCGGTGGCGGGGCTTCCCCTTCACCTCTATCGCTACAAAGAGGACGGCGGCAAGGAGAAGGCGCTGGACCATCCGCTGTATCTCCTGCTGCATGACGAGCCGAACCCGGAGATGAGTTCCTTCGTGTTCCGGGAGACGCTCATGACTCATCTGCTCCTGTGGGGCAACGCTTACGCACAAATCATCCGCAACGGCAAGGGTGAGGTGATTGCCCTCTACCCCCTGATGCCGGACCGGATGACGGTGGATCGTGACAGCAAGGGACAGCTTTATTACGAATACACCGTCAGCATGGATGACGCGCCTACGGTCAAAGGCAGTCTTGTCCGGCTGCATCCGTCCGATGTGCTGCACATCCCCGGCCTTGGCTTTGACGGGCTGGTGGGCTATTCCCCCATCGCTATGGCAAAGAACGCCATCGGCATGGCGATTGCCTGTGAGGAATACGGGGCAAAGTTCTTTGCCAACGGCGCAGCTCCTGGCGGTGTGCTGGAGCATCCGGGGACGATCAAAGACCCGCAGCGTGTCCGGGAAAGCTGGCAATCCACCTTCGGCGGCAGCGGCAACAGCAATAAGATTGCCGTGCTGGAAGAGGGCATGAAGTACACGCCCATCGGCATCTCCCCGGAACAGGCGCAGTTTCTGGAAACAAGGAAGTTCCAGATCAATGAGATCGCCCGTATCTTCCGGGTGCCGCCCCACATGGTGGGCGACCTGGAAAAATCCAGCTTTTCCAACATTGAGCAGCAGTCGCTGGAGTTCGTGAAATACACGCTGGAACCCTGGCTGGTGCGCTGGGAGCAGTCCATCCAGCGGACGCTTTTTTCCCCGGAGGAAAAGAAACGGTATTTTGCCAAATTCAACGTGGAGGGGCTGCTCCGGGGCGATTATGCCAGCAGGATGACCGGCTATGCTACGGCAAGGCAGAACGGCTGGATGAGCGCCAACGACATCCGGGAATTGGAGAACATGGACCGCATCCCTGCTGAGGAGGGCGGAGACTTGTACCTGATCAATGGCAATATGCTCCCGCTTGGAAACGCCGGGGCTTTTGCAAATACCGAAACGAGCAATGACGGAAAGGAGGAAAACCCCGATGAAGAAGTTCTGGAAGTGGAAGAACCAGGCAGAGACGGAGACAGCTCCGGCGGAACGGACGCTGTTCCTGAACGGCACCATCGCCGAGGAAAGCTGGTTTGACGATGACGTCACACCCCAGCTTTTCAAAGAGGAACTGATGGGCGGAAGCGGAGACATCACGGTCTGGATCAACAGCCCAGGCGGGGACTGTGTGGCGGCTGCCCAGATCTACAATATGCTCATGGATTATCCGCATAATGTCACGGTCAAAATCGATGGCATTGCAGCGTCTGCGGCAAGCGTGATCGCTATGGCTGGTACAAAAGTTCTGGTCAGCCCGGTGTCCATGATGATGATCCACAATCCCATGACGGTGGCCATGGGTGACACCGCAGAGATGCAGAAAGCCATCGAGATGCTTGGCAGTGTGAAGGATTCCATCATTAACGCCTATGAGATCAAGACCGGGCTGTCCCGCACCAAGCTGTCCCATCTGATGGACGCGGAAACCTGGATGGACGCGAACAAGGCGGTGGAGCTTGGCTTTGCCGATGATGTCCTGGCACGGGCGGAGATCCCGGAGGACATGGAACCGCCTGCGGTTTCCATGCTGTATTCCAAAGCCGCTGTGGTCAACTCCCTGATGGATAAGATCGCGGCAAAGTGTAAAACCAACCCTAAGAAAACCGAAGATTCCAAACCTAAGGGCCGCTCTGTAGACAGTCTCTACGAGCGGCTCAATCTTTTGAAACATTAAGGAGGATACCACTATGACGATTCTTGAACTGCGCGAGAAGCGCGCCAAAGCCTGGGAAGCTGCGAAAGCCTTTCTGGATTCCCACAGAAACGATAAGGGCGTCCTGTCCGCCGAGGATGACGCCGCCTATACCCGCATGGAGCAGGAGATCACCGACCTGGGCAAGGAGATCGCCCGCCTGGAACGTCAGGAGGCGCTGGAAGCGGAACTGAACCGCCCTGTGAACAAGCCCCTGACGGGTAAGCCTATGAGCGGCAAGGAGGAGACTAAGACCGGCCGCGCCACCGATGAGTACCGCCAGAACTTCTGGAACATGATGCGTTCTAAGGCTCCGATGCCCTCTGTGGTGAATGCGCTGCAGATTGGTACGGATTCCGAGGGCGGCTATCTGGTACCGGACGAATATGAGCGCACCCTGGTAGAGGCACTGGAAGAGGAGAATGTATTCCGCCAGCTTGCCAGGGTGATCCAGACATCCAGCGGCGACCGGAAGATCCCGGTAGTGGCGACCAAGGGTACCGCATCCTGGATCGATGAGGAAGGTGCCTACACGGAGAGCGATGATTCCTTCGGCCAGGTGTCCATCGGGGCGTACAAGCTGGGGACGATGATTAAAGTTTCCGAGGAACTGTTAAACGACAGTGTCTTTGACCTGGAAAGCTACATCTCCCGTGAGTTTGCCCGCCGTATCGGCGCCAAGGAGGAGGAAGCCTTCTTTACCGGGGATGGCTCCGGCAAGCCCCTGGGCATCCTGGCAGCCAGCGGCGGCGCAGAGACCGGCATCACTGCCGCATCTGCCACCGCGATTACCGCCGATGAACTGATCGACCTGTTCTACTCCCTGAAATCGCCCTACCGCCGCAACGCTGTGTGGGTGCTGAACGATTCCACCATCAAGGCAGTCCGTAAACTGAAAGATGGCAGCGGCCAGTACCTGTGGCAGCCTTCCCTGACTGCCGGAACGCCGGATACCATCCTGGGCAGACCTGTGCGCACCTCGGCCTATATGCCCGCCATCGCCGCCAGCGCGAAGACCATCGCCTTCGGTGATTTCAGCTACTACTGGATCGCAGACCGCCAGGGGCGCTCCTTCAAGCGCCTGAACGAACTGTATGCGGCAAACGGCCAGGTGGGCTTCCTCGCTTCCCAGCGCGTGGACGGCAAGATAATCCTGCCGGAGGCTGTCAAGGTGCTGGTACAGAAAGCATCGTAAGGGAGGGCTGGCAGATGAGCTACAACGGAAAGAACTACATGGAACAGGGCGGCGATAAGTGGGTGATTGGCGGCACCCTCGAAATCAAGGAGGGGGCTTCTGTTACCGGTTTGCCCGCCGCCGAGGTTCCCCAGGCGGCAAACCAGGCCGACAGCGTTGCGGAGGATGTTTCCACTCTGGTTTCTGATTTCAACGGCCTGCTGGCCAAGCTGAAGGCAGCGGGCCTGATGGCATCCAGTTAAGGAAGGAGGCGGCGGGGATGGACACTCTGCTGGAAAAAGTCAAAGCAAACCTGATTCTGGAGCATTCGGCGGATGACGCGCTTTTGCAGAACTACATCACCGCCGCTGTTTCCTATGCGGAGAGCTACCAGCATATCCAGGAGGGCTATTACACGGAGAATGCGATGCCGGCCACCACCGAACAGGCGGTGATTATGCTGGCATCGCATTTCTATGAGTCCAGGGACGGTTCCACGGGCGGATTCTTCGCTGATAACACAAACGCAGCACAGCAGGTCTGGAACACGGTCAACCTTCTGCTTCGGCTCGACCGGGAATGGAAGGTGTGATATGAGTTTTGGAAAAATGAACACCTTCATCTCCATTGTGGAAAAACAGTTCACGCAGGATGATGAGGGCTTTAAGACGGAAACGGATGTGACCGTGGCAGAGGTACGCGCTTACCGGGAAGGCCGGCATGGCAGTGAGAAATGGGCCAACATGGCTTCCTTTTCCACCGCCACCGACCTTTTTCAATTCCGCGTGATACCCGGCGTCACGGTCACAACCGATATGCGTATCCTCTGTGACGGGCATACCTTCGAGATCACATCGGTGGAGAATGTCAAAGGCAGAGGGATGTATCTGGAGGTGCTGGGGACGGAGGTGAAATCGGGTGGCTAAGGTTCAAATGAAAATGCCGGAGGACTTTCTGATGAAGGTGTCCCGGCTGGCGGACAAGACCGATGAGATCCTCCCGAAGGTGCTGGAGGCGGGCGCGGAGATTGTGGAGGACAAGGTGCGCTCCAACCTGCAGGCGGTTATCGGCAGCGGGACGAAGTACGAGTCCCGAAGCACCGGGGAGCTTCTCCGCTCCCTTGGCACATCTCCCGCCCTGCAGGATAAGAACGGGGACTTCAATGTGAAGGTAGGCTTTTCCGAGCCAAGGTCGGACGGCGACAGTAACGCCAAGATCGCCACCATCCTGGAATACGGCAAAAGCGGCCAGCCCGCAAAACCCTTCTTAAAACCAGCCCGTTCCTCCTCCCGGAATGCCTGTATCAACGCCATGAAGGCGAAGCTGGACGAGGAGGTGGAGAAGATTTGAGCCTGCTTTCGGAAATCAAGGCTGCGGTCACCGGCTGCGGACTGCCTGTGGAGACGGGCGTGTTCTCCGGGGAGCCGCCGGAGGAATATGTGGTGGTCACGCCTTTGGCGGATACCTATGAACTTCACGCAGATAACCTGCCGGGGTATGAAGCCCAGGAGGCGCGGCTCTCCCTGTTCTCCAAAGGGAACTATCTGATGCGGAAGGGGCAGCTTTCAAATGCGCTCCTTGCCGCTGATTTTGTGATTACGGACAGGCGGTACATCGGCCATGAGGACGATACCGGCTACCACCACTATGCCATTGATGTGGCAAAACTGTATGGATTGGAGGAATGAACTATGGCTACCATTGGCCTTGATAAACTTTTCTACTCGAAGATTACCGAGGGTGAAAACGGCGATGAGACCTATGCCGCCCCTGTGGCTTTGGCAAAAGCCATGACCGCCGAGCTTTCCGTGGAACTGGCGGAAGCTACGCTGTACGCGGACGATGGCGCGGCGGAGGTCGTGAAGGAGTTCCAGAGCGGGACGCTGACGCTGGGTGTGGACGATATTGGGAAAAGCGTGGCGGAAGACCTGACCGGGGCGGTGATTGATGAAAACGGCGTCCTGATCTCCGCATCGGAGGACGGCGGCGCTCCGGTTGCCATCGGCTTCCGGGCCAAGAAAGCAAACGGCAAATACCGCTATTTCTGGCTGTACCGCGTGATTTTTGGTATCCCGGCCACCAACCTGACCACCAAGGGCGAGAGCATCGAGTTTTCCACCCCTTCCATCGAGGGGACGGTGACCCGCCGCAATAAGGTGGACGGCCAGGGCAAACACCCCTGGAAAGCGGAGGTGTCCGAGGATGACTCCGGTGTGTCTCCCACGGTTATCACGGGCTGGTACGATGAGGTCTATGAGCCGTCCTATGCGGATCAGACATCTGACACAGGCGGCGAAGGGTAATAGGAGGTTTTGAGATATGGATGAAAGAACAGCTACTGTCAATATCGGCGGGCAGGAATACGAAATGCTCCTGACCACCAGGGCGACCAAGGCCATCGCCGGACGCTACGGCGGGCTGGAGAACCTGGGCGAGAAGCTGATGAAAGCGGAAAATTTTGAGATGGCTCTGGACGAGATCGTGTGGCTGATTACCCTTCTGTGCAACCAGCCGATCCTCGTCCACAACCTGAAGCACCCGGAGGACAAAAAGCCGGAGCTGACCGCCGAGGAGGTGGAGCTTCTCACCTCCCCGATGGAACTGACGGACTACAAAGACGCCATCATGGAGGCCATGTACCGGGGGACGAAACGGAATATCGAAAGTGAGCCGGAGGGAAAAAACACGGCGGCCGGGTAAGCGATGAAGAATTGTTTACCCGGCTTTTGTATTACGGCATGGCCCACCTCTCCCTGCGCATGGAGGAAGTGTGGCTCATGCCGTTTGGCCTGCTCATGGATCTGTGGGAATGCCACAGGCAGTTTTTGGGGCTTGCGAAGCCAAAACGGGAACTGACGATAGATGATGTCATTCCCTATGGAATATGACGGGGACCCCACAAAGCCAAGTGGCTTTGTGGGGAGAGGACGAATGACGGAATGAGCGAGTTTTCGTGTTTACACGAAAACGAGGGATATGAAGTCCATGAGGACGAAGGAAGGAGGTGCGGCCCGTGGCGGACAATTTTGGCCTGAAAATCGGCATTGAGGGCGAAAAGGAATTTAAAAAGGCTTTGTCGGAGATCAACCAGTCCTTTAAGGTGCTGGGTTCCGAGATGAAGCTCGTTTCCTCCCAGTTTGACTCCAACGATAAATCCATCCAGGCGCTTTCCGCAAGGAATACCGTTCTGAACAAGGAAATCGACGCCCAGCGCCAGAAGATCGAAACGCTGCGGGCTGCCCTCCAGAACGCCTCCGAGTCCTTTGGGGAGAACGACCGCCGGACGCAGAACTGGCAGATCCAGCTTAACAACGCCGAAGCCGCCTTAAACGGCATGGAGCGGGAACTTTCCGCCAATGAGCGGGCCATTGAGTCCCTCTCCCGGCAGGAGACGGAGGCGGCGGACGCCACAGAGCGGCTCTCTCAGGAGATTTCCCGCCAGGAAGAGGAACTTTCCGGGATGAAACGCGCCTATTCCAATGCGGTGCTGGAGTACGGCAAAGGCTCCAGCGAGGCAAAGGAACTGGAGGGGCGCATTTCCCAGCTTTCCGGGGAACTGCGGGAAAACCGGGAGCGGATGAAGGACGCCGGGGATGTGGCGGAGGATTTCGGCGATTCGCTGGAGGACGCATCCAGCGGGGCGGATAAATTAGGCTCCGGCCTTTCGGTCGCCACGGTGGCGATGGGAAACCTCATCTCCTCCGGCATCCAGGCGGCGTTAAGCGGCATCCAGGAGCTTGGCAGCGCCATCTGGAACCTGGACGAAGCCACGGAGGAATACCGGGCGGCCCAAGGCAAGCTGACTACCGCTTTTGAGGCGGCTGGATACAGCGGGGACGCGGCACAAAAATCCTACACCGAGTTCTATAAAATCCTGGGCGATACGGACACGGCCACGGAAGCCTCCCAGCTCCTGGCGCAGCTTGCGGAAAATGAGCAGGACATTACCAAGTGGACGAATATCGCGGCCGGTGTCTACGGTACCTTTGGCGACGCCCTTCCCATCGAGGGCATGATCGAGTCCGCCAATGAGACCGCCAAGGTGGGACAGGTCACCGGCTCCCTGGCGGACGCCTTAAACTGGGTGGGCATCAGCGAGGATGCCTTCAATGAAAAACTGGCGGCTTGTTCCAGTGAAAGCGAAAGAAACCGCCTGATCATGGAGACTCTTTCCGGGGCCTATGACGAGGCGAGCGGCGCGTTTTACCGCAACAACGAGGCGCTGGTGGCTTCCAGAGAAGGACAGGCGCAGCTTGACGAGACCCTGGCGGGGCTTGGGGAGACCATATCCAATGTGAAGAACAGCCTCCGTGCGGAGTTCCTCCCGGCGATCTCGGAAGTCATCTCCGCCTTTACCGACATGGTCAACGGCGTGGACGGGGCGGATGAAGCCTTCGCCGGGGCCATTACGGGACTGGTGAACACGGCGGTTTCCATGCTGCCGCAGTTTGTAAACACCGGGATGCAGATGCTGACCTCGCTGCTCTCCGGCATCATCCAGAGCCTTCCGGCTGTGATGGAGGGCGCAGCGCAGATCATCGTCACGCTGGCCCAGGGCATTGCGGCTGCGGTCCCCACGCTGATTCCGCAGATTGTCCTTGTGGTTACCCAGATCGTACAGACCCTGATCGAAAACCTGCCGATGATTCTGGACGCGGCGCTGCAGCTTATCATGGGGCTGGCCCAGGGGCTGCTGAATGCCATCCCGGTCCTGATTGCGGCCCTGCCCGCCATCATTACGGCGATTGTGGAGTTTATCGTCGGGGCCATCCCACAGATCATCAATGCCGGGATACAGCTATTGACCTCGCTGGTCTCCGCACTGCCGGAGATTATCACGGCCATTGTGGCGGCGATTCCGCAGATCATTGATGGGCTGGTGACCGCCATCCTCGGCAGCATCCCCCAGATCATTGACGCGGGCGTGAACCTGCTGATTTCCCTGATTCAGAACCTGCCGACCGTCATTACCACCATTGTGGCGGCAATCCCGCAGATTATTTCCTCGCTGGTAAACGCCATCTTAAACAGCATTCCCCAGATCATCCAGGCAGGTGTGCAGCTATTTGTTTCGCTGATCCAGAACCTGCCTACCATTATTGTGGAGATTGTAAAGGCGGTGCCGCAGATCATTGCGGGGATTGTGAATGCCTTTACCTCGTCTATGGGGCAGATTGTCAATATCGGCAAGAACATCGTGCAGGGGCTGTGGCAGGGTATCCAGAGCCTTGCCGGATGGATCTGGGACAAAGTATCCGGCTGGATTTCCGGCATCTGGGACGGGATCTGCAGCTTCTTTGGCATCAATTCGCCCTCGAAGGAAATGGCCTGGGTGGGCGAGATGCTTGGCAGGGGTCTTGCCGGCGGCATTGAAGACAGCGCCGGTGAAGCGGTCAGCGCCGCAGAGGATTTGAACAACGGCATCCTGGGCGTGATGAACGGGCTGGCGGCGGATATGCAGTCCGCAGTCCCCTCGAACTTTGCCTTTGACACAGCCGCGACGGTGGGTTCCGTGGCCGGCGGCATGGGCGGAGCGGGCGGCTCCTCTTTTGGAACCCTCATTACCATCCAGCAGATGATCGTCCGCAGCGAGGACGACATCCGCAGGATTTCCCAGGAACTTTACAACCTGATCCAGACCGGCTCCCGCGCCCAGGGACGGTTCAGCACAGCATAAAAGGAGGTGCAGCCTGTGGGCTTTTCCTATAACGACATCACATCCAAGAGTATGGGCCTAAAGGCAAGGCTGACCTCCTGGCAGGTCAGCGGGAGTCTGCGGAACTTTACTACAACGGTCCCCGGCAAATACGGCGTGACCGACTTTGGGGCGGATTTCGACTACCGGGAGATTGTAGTCTCCTGCAATATCTTCCCCAGGCACAGCTTTTCCGCCCTGGTTTCCACACTGGATGACATTGCCGCATGGCTCGATCCGGTGGGCGGCTTAAAGCAGCTCGTCTTGGACGATGTGCCGGACCGGTACTTCATGGCAAGGCTGAACGCAGCGGTGGAGTGTGAACGGCTGCTGCGTTCTTCCGGCAGCTTTGACCTGACTTTCTTCTGCCCGGACCCCTTCGGCTATGCCATCGAGGATGAGACCTTTTCCATCACGGAAGCAGGAAACAGCACGGTCACGCGGCTCATCGGAAACATGGAGTCCAACCCCATCTACCGCATCGAGGGCGTGATCACCTCCGGGGCAAGCAATTCCATCAGCATCACCACCAACGGGCAGGAATTAAAGATCGTCAATGCCACCCTTGCGGCCGGCGAGACGCTGGTGGTGGATACTGACCGGATGACCGCCTATGTGGAGGATGCGGACGGGATGATCCTGCGGAACGCCCTGCCGTATCTGGAGGAACTGAACTTTCCCACTCTGGCGGTGGGGAGCAACACGGTTTCCGTAACAGCGGAAAACGCCACGTTTACGGGGCTGGAAATCCAGGCAAGGAGCCGATGGAGGTGAGCGGTTATGGCACTGAAAACGATACTGAACAAGCAGACGGACTTTACCGGGGAGTTCCCGGAAGAATGGGCAAAGGGCGGCCTGTGGCGGTTCAATGAATCGGACCCGGATGAGGACGACTGCCTTTTGGATTCCTCTGGCATGGGGCGGGTGGCATACATCAACAACTGGAGCGGCACCAGCGCGTCCCTTTCCGCAAACCGTCTGGGGAATTACTTCCGCATGAACATCGTGAACCCGTCCTCCGAGCAGAACTATCTGAAGGTGACCAATGACGGCAGCATTTTCGCAAGCCTTGGGGCAAGGATTGTCTGCGGCGGCTGGATGAACCCCACCACCTATTCCGTGGGGAATACCTACTGCCCAATCTTCAATACCCGGTATGGGCCGGGGCAGCCGATCTTCTATCTGTCCCTCATCCGGGGCGATCCGAGGATCATGCTCTACAACGATACCGGCTCTTTGATATTGGACGAGTCGGTAGACCCGCCCTTCTCTCTGGTCAACGGCGGCTGGTACTTTATCGCCTGCCTGATCGAGCCGGACAACAAGACGGCGCAGTATGTGGTGGGCGACCGGGACAGCGGCACGGTGTGGGCATCGGAAGTGCTTTCCTTTACCGGGGAGCTGAACCGCTCCTGCACGGCGGACCTGATCCTGGGGATGCACGCCGACTCCTACTGGTACGCCGGCGGTCTGGACGACTGGTTTCTGGACTGCGATACGAATCTCACAGCCGATGACCTGGTGGACTATTTCCGGTGTTCAGTTATGGCCAACGGCGGCGATACCTCCGGGGATGTGGACGGCATCACGGAGCCGGGGGCAGTCACGCTCCGGGCATCAAACGGCGTTTATCCATCCGAGGGTGTGCTGACCACAGCGGCGGCAGACTGCAATCTCTCCGGCACGGGGCGTGTATCTGTGACCAGCGAGTACATCTCCGGCACTACGGCGGTTTCCCTGGTGGAGACTTCCACCAGCGATGACCTGGAGGAATGGAGCGATTGGGCGGCAGTCCCTTCGGACGGGAAACTGGCGTCCCCCAACCGGGCGTATATCCGGTTCCGGGTAACGCTGACTACCACAGACACCTCCCGGACACCGAAGGTTATTGATATCCGGCTCTATGACATCCCGAAAGCGCCCTATGAGAAGATCGGCTATGCCCGTCCGGTGGTGCTGGACAGTAATGGGGCATGGGAGGCGGTGCTGGAAAACGCCTATGACATCATTGTGACCAGCGAGATCAACGGCGAGGACACCCTTTCCTTTAAGATTCCCTACCGGGATGGCAAGCGGGGCTATATCGACAGTGAGAAGAAGATCCAGATCGTGGATGATGTGTATAAGGTCAGGACGGTCACGGACACCAGGGACACAGACGGCAGTGCCGTCACAGAGGTGTACGCGGAGGCGGAGTTCTATGATCTGACCTTCTCTGTCCGCAAGGAGGAGCGCACCTTTGAAGCGGAGTACCCGGAAACGGCGATGGCATACGCCCTGGAGGGGACGGAATGGAGCGTCGGCACGGTGACAATGCGGACACAGCGCACCTGGACCAGCAGGTCGAAAAACGCTTTGTCCATCCTGCGGAATATCGCAGACCTCCACGGCGGCGACCTGGTCTTTGACTGTCCGAACCGGCTGGTGCATCTGCTGACGGTCAACGGCAAGGACAGCGGCGCCCTTTTTGCCTACAAGAAGAACATGAAATCCATCCAGCGGGTGGTGGACACCAGGGAGCTTGTGACCCGGTTGTACGCCGTGGGCGCGGAAGGGATGACCTTCGCGGACATCAACGGCGGAAGGCCCTATGTGGAGGACTTCACCTACACAGACGAGGTGAGAATCTCCACCCTGGACTGCTCCTCTTTCACGAATCCCTACCAGATGAAAGAATATACCGAGATGCGGCTGGCGGATTACGCCAAGCCCACCATTTCCTATGTGTTAAACGCGATGGACTTATCCGTGCTGACGGGCTACGAGCATGAAGCCTGGGAACTGGGAGATTACGTCCGGGTGGAGGATAAGGAGTTGGGGCTTTCGGTCACCACAAGAATTGTCCGCCGGGAATACAACCTGCAGGAGCCGTGGAACACGGTGCTGGAGCTTTCCACCACGCTGAAGAACCTGGGCAGTTCCGCCAGCGAATGGGACAACGCGGCGGACTCGCTGGAAGGCACCAGCATGGTGTCGAACAACGACATCCGGGAAATGGTTCCTTTCAATCTGCTTAGAAACTCCCGCGCCGATGACGGGCTTGCCTACTGGGTCAGCTCCGGCTTTGAGGCGGACAGCGAAAACGGCGCGTCCGGCACGGCGTCCTTTAAGGCGGAGGGTGTGGCCGGCATGACGAAAAGCCTGTCCCAGACCGTTTATCCCGCCAACCGCTCCAGCTACACCCTGTCGGCGCAGATCGGTTCGGAAGACTTGGAGAAGTTAAGCGAAACTTCCCAGGTGGGCATTGAAGTAGTGATCGAGTATGAGGACGGCAGCACGGAGAGCCGGTTCATTGATTTGTACTGATGGAAGGAGGATGGCATGGCATATTTATCTTCAACTTCCGCCAGGATCGCGCCGGAGAATTACTCCTCCAGGGTCAAGTCCATCACGGTGCGGGTGTGCATCACAAACTGCACCGGGACGCTTTTTATCACGGACATCCTCCTGCAGGCTGGGTCCGTGGCGACGGGATGGGTAGGCCATCCCTGCGAGATGAAGTGGACGCTGGATGGCTGAGATTGCTTTTGTCCGGCTGGCGGAGGTCATCAACCGGAAACAGGATATGCGTGTCGTGAGCGTTACCGTAAAGCCTACCATCGCGGACTGCTCCGGCACGATCTATTTTACGGACCTGATGCTCCAGGAGGGACCGGCGCTGACGGGATACACGCCCCATACGGAACCCTTCCTACAAAAGCTGCGTGTGGACGGCGAGGTTAAGGCTCCTGTCTGGTTCAACGGCGTGGTGCGGGGCGAGGAAACGGTCATCCTTTTTAACCTTGGGGAGACTTCCGCTGGGCTGGATGTGCATATCTATCCGAAGTCAGATATGGATGGGGGTTCTATCGAGCTGGCACAGGGGGTGGGCGGCCAGAAGGTATCCTTCCCTAACGCTGTCCCGGCGGAAGCGGACCTCGCCCTGCTGGCTTCTACACGGCAGTGTACCAAAAACGGAAGCCCGGAGAAAAAAGAGGGCTTTTACCAGTACAGCGCCGCCTGGGATTCCAAGCATAAGGTGACGCTCCCGGAAGGGAAAACGGCGAGGGTGCTGTTTGAGATGCAGGAAATGCAGGATGGAGGTGAGCCAATCTGATGGATACACTGAAAGGCAAGCAGATCATGGTGTGGACGTTCATGGGAAATGCCCGGATGTATGAAGCCCTCCGGGACTACGGCGACCGCATCAGCCAGATCGGGCTGTTCTCCTTTAAGGTGCGGGCCACCGGGGAGATTTACGAGAGCGGGGTGGCGATTTCGGATATGCTCACCTACATCAACAAATGGCCCCATATCAAGTGGCTGCTGACGGTGGCAAACGACGGGGCGAACAGCATCTTCCGCGCCCTGCGGGACAACACAAACGGGGCGCAGGAGATGTTCCTTTCGGAGATCATCCGCATCATGGAGAAGTATCCCTGGTGTGACGGCATCGACATTGACCTGGAACGAGGGGACGGCTACTCCACCCATGCCGCGTCAACCGCCATGTTCCAGAACATCTACAATACGGTAAAGAATTACGATGCCACGAAGCACATGAACATCTGCCTGCCAGGGATGACCAGCGTCAACGGCTCGGTGGGCGGCGAGAACTGGTGTGTCTATGGGGACCTCGACTCCTGCTGTGACACGGCGTCTATTATGAGCTACGGCATGGCCTGGGCAGGCTCCGCGCCGGGGCCGGTTTCTCCGAGAAGCTGGCTGGAGGGCATTTACGATTACGCCACCCGGGTCATGGACCCGGACAAGATTTTCCTGGGGATGCCGGCCTACGGCTGGAACTGGCAAATCTATGACACGCCGGAGAACCTGGGCGAGACCTACCGGGGCGTTTCCAACACCTACTACGCCGTGAGGTACTGGATGACGGGAGCGTACAACTTCACAGGTGACGCGCCGCCCCAGCCCTTTCTCCCTATCGTAGCCTATTGGGATGATTATGACAAGGTGCCTTACGCCTTTCCCCATGTCTACGATTACATGGAAGGAGCGGACGCAGTTTCCCGCGAGTACCCTCAGCTTGCGGACACATACAACCGCAGGCGCTACCTGACTGCCTACGGCAAGGAGCAGAAAACCGAGTTCGGAACTATTTTCATCGACCGGGACGCTGACGGCTACTCCAGCGCGTCCGGCATTGTCTCCATTGAAAACGGCATCGCAACCCTGGGCGATAACGGTTCGGTGACCTACAGCTTTAAGGTGGAGTCGGCGGGAACCTACGATGTGGCGGTGCGGCTCTGCTATCCCTTCTGGGACAAGAACGGCATCTATGCGGCGCTGGACGGCAGCACAAAGCACTTCACGGAAAGCCGCCTGTGGTGGCCGTACTGGCGGAGTACCTTCTGGGCGTCCCTCGCAAGCGGTGTAACGCTCTCAGTCGGGACGCATACCATCACCATCTCTCTGGACGTCAAAGGCGTCCAGTTTTACGGCTTCCGCGTCTGCTCCGCCTTTTCCGAGGAACCTACCGCCGGGGAGGCCACCTTCGCCCTTGCGCCCAGGAGTTTTAAGGATGTGGACGGCAATATGGCCGTACCCGATAAAGGTTTCAAGCTGACTTTGGAAATGCTCCGCAGGAAGCCGGATTCGGCGCTCATCTGGTATGAGGACTTCCAAGATTACGGTGTGCTGGAGACGGACTACTGGACGGTGCGCTCCGGCTCCTTCGAGGTGTGGCGGTCGGATGAATATTCGATGGAGCGTGTCTACTCCCAGCTTGAAGGGCATGGGGAGCTTGCGTGGCAGTATGACGGCTTTTCGGAGCTGCATCTGCGGGCAAGGCTGGCCTTCCCGGCAAACGGGAGCGGACGGGCCGGCGTATTCTGCGGCAGCCTGTTCTGCTGCTTAAACTACGACACCCAGGCGGTGGAGCTATACAACGGCTCCACGCTTCTTGGCAGCTACAGCCAGGAGATCACAAGGACTTTCTCGGAGGACCTGCGGGGCAATCCTACCATGTACACGGTGGAGATGCGCGTCCGTGGGAACCGGGTGCGGGTGTATTCCGGTTCTTCCTACACCCTGCGCTTCACGGCGACAGCCAGCGGCTTTTCCGGGGGCTACGCTGGGTACCGCTCGGACAACACCACGGTCTGCGAACTTCTGCGTCTGGGAGACGCCTGGACCTACGAGCCGTATGAGCGGTTTGATGTGGAGATGCCGGACGGCAGCTTTAAAAGCTACGGAAGGATATCCCGCACGAACTGCACCTGGGATGAGGAGTTCCAGGTATTCACGCTGACCTCCGATGTGGAGGAAACCTCCACCCGGAGCGAGGACATCTCCCTGGATTATGATTTCTTTCACTCCGACCTGCTGGAGATTTCCTGCGGCGGGAACTACACGGCAAAGGTCATACCGAAGGACATCAACATCTGGATATCCCGGCTGTTCCTTGGAGACGCGGACGGCTTTTCCATCCTCTACTACCAGGACGTGGATTCCCTGGTCTACTGGGCAAACCAGGCGGCGTACCGCTGGAAGCTCCGGGGGATGTGTATGTGGTCTTTGGGTCAGGAGGATATGCGGCTGTGGGAATGGCTGCCGAAGCAAACAGAATAACTTACGGGAACTGGCGACTGCCCTGCGGGGCGGCCGCTTTTTTCATACACAAAACCATTTCAAGAAACGGAGGTATCAACATGAAGGAACTTTGGAACACGGCGCAGGTGATCTTTGCGGCCATCGGCGGGTGGCTGGGCTATTTCCTGGGCGGCTGCGATGGGCTGCTCATCGCCCTGGTGGTATTCGTGGCGGTGGATTACGTCACAGGCGTGATGTGCGCCATCTCGGACAAGAAACTGTCCAGCGAGGTGGGCTTTAAGGGCATCTGCCGGAAGGTGCTGATCTTCCTGCTGGTTGGGATCGCCAACATCCTGGATGTGCAGGTGATTGGCACAGGCAGCGTCCTTCGCACGGCGGTCATCTTCTTTTACCTCTCCAACGAGGGTGTGAGCCTTTTGGAGAACGCGGCGCACCTGGGGCTTCCTGTGCCGGAGAAGATGAAGGACATCCTGGCACAGCTCCATGACAGAGCGGAAAAGGAGGAAAATTAAGTGACTTACACAAACAGTTCATTGGTATCTTATACGAAACTCAGCCCAAACCACTCCGGGCAGCGGACGCACAGCATCGACCGCATTACGCCCCACTGCGTGGTGGGGCAATGCTCGGTGGAGACGCTGGGCAATATCTTCTTGCCGACTTCCAGACAGGCAAGCTGCAACTATGGCATCGGCGTGGACGGTCGTGTGGGAATGTATGTGGAGGAGAAAAACCGCTCCTGGTGTTCCTCCTCCAGCGCCAACGACCAGCGGGCGGTCACCATCGAGTGCGCGTCCGATACCACAGAGCCGTATGCCTTTAAGGATGTGGTCTACCAGACGCTCATTAAGCTCTGCGTGGATATCTGCAAGCGCAACGGCAAGAAAAAGCTCCTCTGGCTGGGTGATAAGGATAAGACACTCAGTTATGAGCCGAAGTCTGATGAGATGGTGCTGACTGTTCATCGCTGGTTTGCCAACAAGTCCTGTCCGGGCAGTTGGATGTATGCCCGGATGGGTGATCTTGCCGCAAAGGTCACAGCACAGCTTGGCGGCGGGGCATCCGAGGGCACCGAGACTGAGTATCCTGAAAAGCTGACAGAGGGCTATTACCGTGTCCGTAAGGCATGGTCTGACAGCAAATCGCAGAAAGGCGCATACAAAATCCTCTCTAATGCCAAGAAGTGCGCTGATGCCAATCCGGGATATAGCGTGTTCGATAATAACGGTGTAAACATCTACACACCGAACACATCAACGCAGACGGCACCGGATGTGCCGTTTACCGTCAAGGTCAGTATCTCCGATTTGAACATCCGCAAAGGGCCAGGGACGGACTATGCCAAGACCGGTAAGTTTACCGGCAAGGGCGTGTTTACCATTGTGGAGGTTCAGTCCGGCCAGGGGTCCTCTGCTGGCTGGGGACGGCTGAAGTCCGGCGCGGGATGGATTTCTCTGGACTATGCAGTGAAAACCGAATAAGGAAACAAAAAAACCCGTGTGCAATCGGCTCTCTATGGTCGGCTGCGCACGGGTCTTTTTTTATCCGCTGAAATTCCCGGTTTCTGTCCTTTCAGAAATAGAAGGTTACAGATTGGAGGGACAGCGGTGACGAACGAACAGAGAATGATCGTGTCCTCTCTCCGGGCGCAGGGCATGGGCTATGGAGCAATCGCCCGGAAAGTCGGGATCTCAGAAAATACAGTAAAATCCTTCTGCCGCAGGAACGCACAGAAAGAGGATAAGCCGGTCACTGGAGCGGACGAGCATCAGTGCCTTTGCTGCGGAACGCCTGTGGCGCAGAACGCCGGCCGGAAGGAAAAGAAGTTCTGCTCTGACAAGTGCAGGAACAAATGGTGGAACGCCCATCTGGATAAGGTTGACCGCAGGGTGATTCGGGAGGTCACCTGTGCCGGCTGCGGTAAGACTTTTTCTGTCTATGGACAGGCGGCGAGGAAGTACTGCAGCCATGCGTGCTACATCCGGCACCGGTTCGGAGGTGGCGCGGATGAGTAAGGAGCAGATGAGACAGGAAAAGCTCTACCAGGCGACCATGAGCATGGTCAGAAAGATGCTTGCGGAGGGGCTTATCACCGAGGAAGAGTACCGTCAGATTGATACAATGTTCCTGGCAAAATACCGCCCTCTTTTCGGCACATTATTCTCTGAAATCTGTTGACTTTACAGCCTTTTAGAGTGATGTATAGTAGCGGAAAGGAGCGTGATTTCATGCCGAATTTAAGAAAAATCGAAGCGGCTGTACCCGCCATCCGGGAAAAGAAGAAGGTAGCCGCTTACGCCAGAGTGTCCATGCAGTCGGAACGGATGCTCCACTCCCTTTCCGCACAGGTGAGCTACTACAGCGGGCTGATCCAGAAGAACCCAGACTGGGAGTATGCCGGGGTCTATGCAGATGATTTTATTTCCGGTACCAACACGGTAAAGCGCGATGAGTTCAAACGGATGCTTGCCGACTGCGAGGCAGGCAAGATAGACATCATCCTGACAAAGAGCATTTCACGGTTTGCCAGGAATACGGTGGATCTTCTGGAAACGGTGCGGCATTTGAAGGATTTAGGCGTTGAGGTGCAGTTCGAGAAAGAACGCATACGCTCGATGGATGGGGACGGCGAACTGATGCTGACCATCCTGGCGTCCTTTGCCCAGGAGGAGAGCCGCAGCATTTCCGACAATGTGAAATGGGGCATCCGAAAAAGGATGCAAAACGGCATCCCAAACGGCCACTTCCGCATCTACGGTTATCGATGGGAGGGCGATGAACTGGTCATCGTGCCAGAGGAAGCGGAGGTTGTAAAGAGAATCTTCCGGAACTTCCTGGACGGGAAATCCAGGCTGGAAACCGAGCGGGAGCTTGCTGCCGAGGGCATCACAACCAGGGACGGCTGCCGTTGGGTAGATTCCAACATCAAGGTGGTACTGACCAATGTGACCTACACGGGGAACCTGCTCCTGCAAAAGGAGTTTATCTCCGACCCAATCTCCAAGCAGCGGAAAAAGAACCGAGGGGAACTTCCGCAGTACTATGTGGAGGACACCCATCCTGCCATAATCGACAAGGCCACTTTTGACTTTGTGCAGGAGGAGATGGCAAGGCGCAGGGAACTTGGCGCACTGGCAAATAAGAGTCTGAACACATCCTGCTTTACAGGAAAAATCAAATGCCCATACTGCGGTCAGAGCTATATGCACAACAAGCGGACAGACCGTGGCGATATGGAGTTCTGGAACTGTGGCAGCAAGAAGAAAAAGAAGAAAGGAACCGGCTGTCCTGTGGGCGGCACCATCAACCACAAAAACATGGTTAAAGTCTGTACGGAAGTTCTGGGGCTTGATGAATTTGATGAAGCTATCTTTTTGGAAAAGGTGGACCATATCGATGTGCCAGAACGCTATACGCTGGAGTTTCACATGGCGGACGGCAATGTGGTAACAAAGGACTGCCTGAACACGGGGCATCGGGACTGCTGGACACCGGAGCGGCGTGCTGAAGTGTCCATGAAACGGCGCAAGAACGGCACGAATCCCATCGGTGCATCCTGCTTCACGGGGAAGATAAAGTGCGTATCCTGCGGCTGTAATTTCCGCAAGGCAACACGGAACTGCAAAGATGGCAGCAAGGTCAGCCACTGGCGGTGCGCAGAGCATAACGGTTGCGATTCCCCCAGCCTGCGGGAGGATTTGCTGGAACAGATGGCCGCAGAGGTACTTGGGCTGGATGCGTTTGACGCCGCCGCTTTTCGTGAGAAGATCGACCGAGTTGAGGTGCTTTCCTCTTCAGAACTCCGCTTCTGTTTTAAGGATGGCAGAACCGTAAGCCGCAACTGGCAGCCGCCGGAACGCGTGGGGCGGCCTTGGACTGAGGAGCAGAGGGCAAAATTTAAGGAATCCATTAAGGGCGCCTATACGCCAGAGCGGCGCCGGCAGATGAGCGAACACATGAAGCAATTACGGAAGGAGCGTGGAGACAAATGGCGCAGAGAAAAGTAACGGCGATTCCGGCGACCATCACCAAATATACTGCCGTTCCTATTGGCAGCAAGCGGAAACGCCGTGTCGCCGGTTATGCCCGCGTCTCCACCGACCACGAAGACCAGGTCACCAGCTACGAAGCGCAGGTGGACTATTACACGAATTACATCAAGGGGCGGGACGATTGGGAGTTTGTTGCTATCTACACGGACGAAGGGATTTCTGCGACCAATACCAAGCGGCGCGAGGGCTTCAAGGCGATGGTGGCGGATGCCCTTGCCGGGAAGATCGACCTCATAGTAACAAAAAGTGTCAGCCGATTTGCCAGAAATACAGTGGACAGCCTGACCACCGTGCGGACGCTGAAGGAAAAGGGTGTGGAAATCTACTTTGAGAAGGAAAACATCTGGACGCTGGATGCCAAGGGAGAACTGCTCATCACAATCATGTCCAGCCTTGCCCAGGAGGAGAGCCGGAGCATTTCGGAGAACACCACCTGGGGTCAGCGGAAGCGGTTCGCCGATGGCAAGGCAAGCGTGGCTTACAAGCGGTTCCTGGGGTACGACCGGGGTCCCAACGGCGGCTTTGTGGTCAATCAGGAACAGGCAAAGACCGTCAAGCTGATTTACAAGTTATTTCTGGATGGCCTGACCTGCCACGCCATCGCAAAGGAGCTGACGGAGCGGAAACTGCCGACTCCGGGCGGCAAGGCAGTCTGGAGCCAAAGCACCGTCCGCAGCATCCTTACTAATGAAAAGTACAAAGGCGATGCGCTCCTGCAGAAGGAGTTCACGGTGGACTTCCTCCAGAAGAAAACAAAAAAGAACGAGGGCGAGGTCCCGCAGTACTATGTGGAGGGCAACCACGAAGCCATCATCGATCCTGCCACCTTCGACTATGTCCAGGCGGAGATGGCGCGGCGGATGAAGGATAAGCACCGCTACAGCGGCGTGAGTATGTTTTCCTCCAAGATCAAATGCGGCGAATGCGGATGTTGGTACGGCTCGAAGGTATGGCACTCCACAGATAAATACCGCCGAGTTATCTATCAGTGCAACCATAAGTATAAGGGCGGCAAGACCTGCGGCACGCCCCACGTCACAGAGAAACAGGTCAAGGGTGCTTTTGTCCGGGCGACCAATATCCTGCTGTCAGAGAGAGATGAGCTGACCGCCAATACGCGGATGGTCATTGTCATGCTGTGCGACAGCACAGAACTGGAAAAGCGTCAGGCAGAACTGAAGGAAGAACTGGAGGTTGTGGTGGGGCTGGTGGAACGGTGCGTGGCAGAGAACGCCCGGACGGCTCTCGACCAGGATGAATATACCGAGCGATACAATGGGCTGGTCAGCCGTTATGAAACGGTCAAGACGCGGTTCGATGAAGTGACTCAGGCGATTGCCGACAAAGCCGACCGAAAGAAGCTGCTGGAGCAGTTTCTGCACACGGTGGAGACACAGGAGCCGGTTACACAGTTTGATGAGCGGCTGTGGTCAAGCCTGGTGGATTTCGTGACGGTTTACAGTGAGAAGGATATCCGAGTGACATTCAAGGATGGAACGGAGATACAGGTATAAAAGAATATGATATATAGAAGCGGCGACTTTGAGGTGTTCTGCAAAGCCGCCGCTTAACGATTTAAATTGCATATTTTGATTTTGCAGAATCTTATTGCACTTTTCATAAATTTTATATGTTGTAGCAGCACTCATTGCTGTCGTCCTTTGATCGCCTGCCATCAAAGGCGGGCGGGGCTGTCAACGGCGGGTGCATATGCGCCGTTCATCTTGACCGTTGACTGGCTCGGCTGGCTTTGCTAATATTTCGATTTTACAAATCAACTTTTTCAAAACGTTTTGCGGAAATTCGATACGCTAATGGAACAAATACGCCATAGCAGACAATCCCGACTATTAAAATCGGCAACTGTATCAGCAAATGCTCTGGCTGGTAGCTATCCATCCAAACAAGCGCGGGGATGTAGGAAGTGGCTTCTATCGCTACCATGAGAAAAACCATAGGAATTGCTGCAAGGATAAATGATTTTCCGACTTTGTAGCCGCTTTTATAAAATGCCGTGAGAAATACCAAGTCGAACACCGCATATAAGATAAATCCAAAACCATACCATGCAACGGTTGCGTCTAAACCTACGGGGTTATTTGCTATATTCATGGTATTTCGCAAAAGTGCAAACGGGATAGAGAAAAGCAGTTGAAATAGCTGAAAGAAAACGACAAGCAGGCATTTCCCCAGAACACTTTCCCGTTTTGTTACTGGTAAAACGGCTGTGTACCAGACATCATTTGTTTCTCGCGCATTCAAAAAAGTGATGTAAGGTGCTAAACAGCCAAACATAAAAATTACACTGTAAGGATAGGATGGCACCAGAACAAGACAGCCTAAAAAGGCAAAAACAATTGAGGTTGGATGGGCTACAAGCCTCATTTCCTTATACAGTAATGTCATCGTCCCATTCACTCCTTTCTGTACGCAGCATAATTTCTTCCAAAGTGAGCGGCCCCGAATCATCTGGGGTTTTCAAATGCTCAAAGGAACGCAAAAATGTATCTTTATCTGCGCTTTGCAATACCCGCCCATTCTGAATATAGGTAATATCATCTGTACATCTATCCAAATCAGAAGTAATATGTGTAGAAAACAGAATAGAACATTTTTCGTTTTTCACAATTTGCCGAAAAATATGAAGCAATTCCTCACGGGATACCGGGTCCAGACCAGAAGTCGGTTCATCCAAAATCAGTAACTCGGCATGATGGGACAATGCCAGTGCAAGCAGGTATTTTACTTTCATTCCGTTTGAAAGTTCTTTGAATTTTTTACTTTCATTCAAAGCAAAACGCTTGATATATTTTTGATACTGCTCCTCATCCCAGTCCGTGTAAAATTTTTGAGTAACAGCCGTAATAGTAGAGAGCTTCTTCAACGGATAAAAGTCAATCCCACCAAACACAACGCCTATGCGTTGCTTGCACTCTTTTTCATACTGATAGAAATTCTTTTGGAACATGGTGACATTCCCACTTTCTGGCGACACCATGTTGAGAATAGCCTTTAAGGTTGTACTTTTCCCCGCTCCGTTTTTACCAATCAGCCCCATAATACGGTTAGGCGCAAGAGAAAAGCTGACATTTTCCAGAGCAAATCCGGGGTAGTGCTTATTGATACTCTGGACGCTCAATACAGCTTCCATTATTTTTTCTCCTTTCCGTCTTGTGTATCTGCCATATTCAAAGCAGTTTTGAATAATTGAGCAATACCCAGAAAAAAATCTTCTTTCATCAGTGCAATTCCCGGATGTTCCGGTTCTTCATCCCCTAAAACAACTAACATATCTCCGGGCTTAATTTTGAATACGTCTCTGGCCTGCTTGGGAAGTACAATCTGACCGCGTTCCCCCACACGAACAGTTCCGAATATGTGCTTACCCTTAGGCGGTATGCTTTCGCCAGTCTGCCCTTGGTCGTAATGGATCAGGTCGTCGAGTTCCACATCATATAGTTTTGCCAGCGCGTCACAATTCAGGATATCGGGTACTGATTGGCCTGCTTCCCATTTTGCAACAGCCTGCCGGGAAACACCAATTCGCTCGGCTACTTCTTCTTGGGAAAATTTATTAAGTTGACGCAGTGTAGTCAAATTATAGGCGATATTACTTTTCTGCATTTTCATACTTTTCACACCTCCTACTCTCATTATACGCTTGACTTTTCAAAAGTTCTACCAACTATGGCAAGCAAAAAATGTTATGTTTGGTTGCGTAAGTATAATAGGTGATACAAGTTGAATAAAAGGAAGGCTCGATACATCGCTGTATCGAGCCTTATCGAGCCTTTCTTTATTGTAGAAGTTTTTCATAAGTGAACCGCCCCATAGATTTTTGCAGCAAAATCCAGGCGAGTACCGCACAAACCACGCCAAGGCCCAGCAGAATCCAGACATTCATAAGAAGAACACCGGTAAACTGTCCCACGATCAGCAGAAGCAGCGGAAGGAGCAGGAAAACGGCAACCTGCTGAGATTCCTCCACACTTTGCGCCTTGGCAGAGCCCCGAACGATAAGGGTAACGGCAATCAGGGAGATCGCAGGAGACACCAGCAACAACACCACCAGCCAGCTGATACTGGGAAGTAATAATCTGCCCATAAGGAAAAACAGTTCTGTTTCGATGACCAGGAACATAGCCACGAATGTGATCAGCGAGACAAGCATACTCAAAAGGAAAGAAGCCCATACCTTTGCCCGAAAAATCTGCTTGAGAGTAAGCGGGCAGTAGAGCAATGTTTCAAGGGTATGACGTTCTTTTTCTCCCACAAAGGCACTGGCCGCCATAATGGAAGCGGTCATAATGGGAATGACCAAAAAGAATACCGGCAGGATATAATTCAGAATCATGCTGGAGAGCGTAAGCTCCAAACTGTCCATGCGGGATGTTTCGGGGAGCAGGTCCAGCAGCCTCATAATATCCGGATCATCCGGTATGAAATGGATGGTAATCAAAAAAATAGAGGGTAGCACAATGGTCAGAATCAGAGGGACGATTAAAAGAGCGATAAATAATCTGCGGTTGGCCGCGAGACCACGAAAATCCTTTTTGATGATCGCATACATTGTAGTTTTCATATCCCTCGGTCCTCCTTTCTGCCGGTAGTCAGCGCAAAATAGATATCTTCCAGACTGGGTTCCATGAGATTGACAGAATAGATATCTTCACCAGCCTCCACGATCTTTCGCACCAAACCCGGAATTTCTTTTTTATCCCGTATATTGACTTCAAATTCATTGGCTCCGCGCTTAATAAAGTTCAAACCGTCCGGAACAGCCGACGCGCAGACACAAAGCGTTTTCGTCGTAAAAACCTGAGCGCGTAATTCTTCCATGGTGCCCGAAGCCAGAAGTGATCCCTGTTCGATCAACCCGTAACGGGTGCAAATCTCCTGTGCATACCTGAGCTGATGGGTACAGAGGAAAATGGTGACTCCCTCTTTGCGGGCCAGATTTTGAATCATCTGGTTGACATTCTGCGCACTTTCCGGATCAAGGCCGGAAGTCGGCTCGTCAAGAAAAAGAACTTTGGGCCGATGCAGCAATGCCCGTGCCAGAGAGAGTCTCTGTCTCATACCGGTAGAATAGGTAGCCAGTTTCCGATCCTTCGCCTCCATCAGATCTAATTCCCTCAGCAGCAATTCTCCCCGCTGCTCTCCTTCTTTTTGCTTTAATCCGAAGGCTGTCGCATAGAACAACAGGTTTTCGATACCGGTCAAGTTGTTATACATCTGTGCGTGTTCTGTCACAATTCCTGAAAGCAAATGTGCTTTCTCCGGCTGGGTATGGGGATTGACTCCCAAGATCTCACAAGAACCTCCAGAAGGGGTAAGGACTCCGGTAAGAAGTTTTACAGTTGTTGTTTTCCCTGCGCCGTTAGGACCCAGAAAACCGAATACTTCCCCTGCACTCAGCGACAAGGAGAGCTGCTTTAACGCTTCTTTCCCGCCGGTATATGTCTTAGACAGTGATTGTATGGTAACAGTCTCCATTTATTTTCCCTCCTCATTTGCCCTCAATCGGTCAACCATCGCCTGAAACCGTGGGTTATTTGCCAAGGGCAGAAAGGCGGGGTTTTCACTGAGAGCCTGTGTGATACTGTGCCGGATCAGCGTTTCATCTCTTGGCGGAAACGATCCTAAAACAAGCTCGCCTTCCAGCCACTCATCCAGAAGATTAAAAAATTTGTCCCCATGCAAATGCAATGGGTAAATATCGCTGACGGCAAGCTCTGTATACTGCATGAGAACATCCAGCGCCTGTTCGGTATTTCCAAGTGCCATCCAGTCCTGCGCAATCGTGATATAAACTCCAAAAAGGATGCTGGGGTGCAGCGTTTTCATTTGAAAAATATCTGCTATGCGATAAAACCGTTCACAGGCTTCTGCAAACTGCTCCGTATCATTCAGGCATAAGTTTAGATAGGAAGGGAACAAATCTAATAGGACCATAATCTCTTTGTATATTCCGGCCTGAAGGATCTTTTTTGCCTCCTGGTCATTGCCGGTCATTCGATATGCGGATGCCAGCAGTGGTTCCGGAGAACCGGCCTGCATTTCAACTGGCTCCAGAATATCGATGGCTTCCGCTGGACGCTGGAGCTGAAGAAGGCAAAATGATTCCATTAACAACGCTTCTTTTTGGAGATTCGGTTCGTCCGCCTCGGTCCTGACGCGGTGACACCATTCCAGGGCCTTTTCCATGATTTGTGTCACCTGCTCCGAATTGGAAGCCTGCGCTGCGTGATTGATTAAAAGTGTACCCAACTGAAACAGCAGAGGATAGCAGGAGTAATACTTCTTTGCCGTTTCCAGGCATTCAGCCAGAACATCGTCAAAAGGCAACACGGAAAAGTCCTTGGAAAGGCGGAGATAGAGTTTCTTAATCTCCTCTTTTTCCATCTGCGGCTCATATCCGATCAGTTCATCAATGGTGATATCAAAATAGGAAGCCAGCTGCGGCAACAACGAAATATCTGGTAAGGAAGAGTTTGTCTCCCATTTAGAAACCGCGCCTTTTGAAACGCCAATATGGGTCGCCAGTTCTTCCTGAGTAATTCCCCGTTTATGGCGGTTTTCAATCAGAATCCGGCCAAGATTCATTTCTTTCATCCTGTTCACCTCCCAGTAGCCTTATTATACCGAAAGAGGGACCCCGATACAACGGAGACGTGTTTCACTTTTCTCGTTAGAATCAACTGTCAGGAAACTTTCAAAGGCATGTAACGAGAAGAAAAACTTGGACGATATCGCGTTTGATCAATCTTATCAACATCCCATTGATAAGATAACGATGCAAACTTTCGGAACAGCTGTGATTGACCACATACTTCATCATATTGTTCACAAGGTATTGGTTGCGTATGGTTTTGAAAAACCCTTTGACTGCAAAACCATGCCCAGTCATATTCTTTCATGGCAGCAATCTGTTCTTCGCTCATCCCTGCATCACAATACTCAACTTCTAAACGCTTCCATCTACTATCAAACTTCTTTTTCTCATATCCATAATTAAATCCCATTATTAACCTCCTGTAGATTCAATTTGCAAAATTCACCATGCAAACTAAAATCAGGAGGAGATCGACAACGAGAATCTCTGGGTTGTTTTCCATCCCCAGAAACAAAAATGCCAGCTGATCTTAAGGACCAGCTGGCATTTTTATTCGCGCACAAAGAAAACGCATTATTAAGATTTTATAAGTACAACAAGTATACCAAGCACAATTCGATACCAACCAAACACCTTAAAATCATGTTTTTTGATAAAGTTCATTAGGAATTTAATTACTAAGACAGATACCGCAAATGCCACAGCCATACCGAGAACAAGAGCGAGCAGTTCTGCACTTGTAAATTCAAACCCGAATTTTAACAGCTTAAAAGCACTTGCTCCAAGCATAGTAGGTACTGCGAGGAAAAAAGTAAACTCTGCTGCTGCCACTCGTGAAACTCCTATGAGTAAAGCACCTATAATCGTTGCTCCCGACCGTGATGTGCCGGGTATAAGTGATAACACTTGAAATGCCCCTATCAAGATTGCTGTTTTATAGCTGATGTCAGAAAGTGCCATAGTAGTAGGAGTACGCTTTTTATTCCAATTTTCTATGAGAATGAATAACAAACCATAAAAGATTAACATGATTGAAATCACAATGGGGGTTTGGAGGTAAGCATCCAAATAATCATCAAATAGAATCCCCATAATAGCTGACGGTACACAAGCTACCGCAACCTTGAACCACAACGAGAAAGTATCCTTTTTAACAATTGACTGTGCTTTGTTCTTAAATTGAAAGGGAAACATCTTGTTCCAAAACATTACAACCACTGCGAGTATAGCTCCAAGTTGAATAACAACAAAAAACATTTCTTTAAATGCTTCGCTCATATTAAGTGTGATAAATTCGTCCACAAGAATCATATGTCCTGTGCTGCTGATAGGTAGCCACTCAGTAATACCCTCAACAATTCCAAGAAAAATAACTTTTAAAATTTCTATAAAATCAAGTACCATTATTTCAAATCCTCCTTTTTAAAATGATGAAAGGTCATAAGAAAACCAACTGCTGATACAAGAATAATAATAGATACAGACAGCAGTGTAGGATAGCCGGTACTCTGAAGTTTACCCTGCACCAAGAAATAGGTGGCTGTCCACGGATACAACGCTCCCCATTCTTGATTTGAAAGTGCGGCACTTCCCATGACAATCACGGCAGAGCCAATCATCGGGGCGACAAATCCTTTTGTTTTCATAGCAACAAACACAAAAGGAGAAACTGTTAAAAACATCAGGATACTGCCAAACAAAAACTTGGGGAGCCATACTATTGCCACTAGTAAGCTATATCCCTCCAATGTAAAGACAGCGTCATATAGCCCACAAACGATAAATATACCTGCCCATGTTACAAGGGTTAGCATAACAATCCAAAGAAGCAGGGTGCAAAATTTTCCAATTAATAGTTTTGTCCTTGAAATGGGTATGGGCAATATGGTTTTGAGGGTGCTTTCTGTGTACTCTCTGCTAAACAAGTAAGCTGCAATTGCCACATATATCATAATGTTTACCAGCAGCATGATATACAGTACACTGTCGCTGTATATGTCAGACAAGGTAAAGATAATCTCCGGCTTATCAAAATGTGTTTGCAAGGCTTCTATTAACATCAAAAGTGGGGTAGATAATACCCCTGCCACACTAATTAGCACCATTTTTGAACGCTTTAGTTTTAATAATTCACAAGAAATAAGATTAAGCAATACCGCCACCTCCAATCAGTTTAGAAAAGTAGTCCTCTAAGTTTTCCTCACTATCATTTATCCTTGTCACGAGCAGTCCATTTCGTGCAAATTCTCGATTGATTTCTCCAACACTTTGGCTAAAGTCATAAATTCTCACCGTACCGTCCTGCACTGTAAAATCCGTCATGTGGTAGTGGTTTTCTAAAATCTTTCCGGCTATCTCACTGTCAGATAAATCAAATTGAATGTATTTTCGATTCCTTTTGTGAAGCTCGGATATATTCACTTCCTCTACTAAATGCCCCTCGTGCATAACGCCGATAATATCTGCTATCTGTTCAATCTCGCTTAAAACATGGCTTGAGATAAAAATGGTAATGCCATGATTGTGACTAAGTTCAGATAAAAATGAGCGTATTTCAACTATTCCAATGGGGTCAAGTCCGTTAATCGGTTCGTCAAGTATTAAAAGCTCCGGCTCGTGCATAATGGCGGCGGCAATACCAAGCCGTTGCTTCATTCCGAGGGAATAATCGGAAAAGACTTTTCTTTTCTCCTTATGCAGCCCCACAACTTCAAGAGCTTTTTCTACTCCACTTTTAGATACTCCCCCTCGCAGTTTAGCGAGAATTTGCAAATTCTCATACCCTGTTAAATTACTGTAAAATCCCGGTGTTTCGATAATAGAGCCTACTTTGCTATAAAGGGTATGGATATTTTCCTTATAGTTTGTGCCAAACAAGCGTACCGTTCCCTCCGTTGGGAAAGCAAGCTGCAACATCATTTTCATTGCTGTGGTTTTGCCTGCTCCGTTTCTGCCGAGCAAACCATAAATTTTGCCCTTTGGCACATGAAGATTTACCTTATCGACAACGGTGGCTGTTCCGTATCGCTTCGTAAGATTTTCTGTTTCAATGATATAATCCATATTTGATTCTCCTTTCCGTGGGTTGCTGTTCTTGTTTTCGCTGACCACAATCTTATTATCCACGAGTATTGCATAGAAGCCAAGAAATCTACCGTCACAATGCCGACACAATAGATGTCAGCACGAAAAAAGCTCCGACACTTATCGTGTCAGAGCCTATTTTAAAGGGTTTATGGCATTTTACTTTGTTTGGGTTTGCTTTATCCAGACAAATATTTTAGCAACAAATAGCAGAAACATAAGGGCGGTTACATAGGGTTGTCTTGCCGCAGCGAAGAAGCAGATAACAAGCGTACTCAGCACGAGAGAGCATTTTGTGATTATGTTGCTCCATGATTCCTTTTCAAAACAAACACACATCAGTTTCGCTATCCCAAGTGCAATCAAAACAATAAAAACAATCCAATAGATTGCAAGATATATTGGGGTAGTGTCTGTAAATGAAAGTAGATTGACAGAATAAATATATCCGTCAACAAGGTTACCATACAACGGCAAAAGTATAAAAGTAACCGCCATCATATCTAATATTCCATAAATGAAACTGTAAATTTTTTTCAAGTTGGAACGATTTTCAGTTTCGGCAAGTGTAATCAGTTCTTCGCCCGATAGCAGTTCATCTATGGTCACAGAAAAGAATTTAGAAATACACTTGAGCGACTCAATGTTAGGGTAACCCTTGCCGCTTTCCCATTTTGAAATGGCTGTTCTTGATACATATAATTGCTCCGCAAGTTGTTCCTGCGTTAAGTTCTTTCCAGTCCTAAGCTGTTGTAGCTTTTCATTAAATTCCATGATTCTCCTCCTGTTTGTTCCTTGTTTTCATACGTCCATCAACGGGTTTTTCTGCATCTTTTGGTATCATCCATGCACGACCAAATTTTTCAGTTCCGTCAATGCGATTTTCCTCACATAATTTTTGTATCCGTCTTTCCGATATGCCCCATTTTTCAGAAGCGGCTTTCACAGAAATGTAATTCATAATATCAACTTCCTTTCGCAAAGAGTATATAATTATTATATACGGAATGACGAATAATAGCAAGTTTCTCTCCACTAATACGAAATTATACACTACTAAACATAAAATCATACTTCGTTCAAATATCATCACCCGAAATGTACAATGATATAGGATGATATTAAAATGTACCAAGATGAAAGAAAACTTGATTTTAAGCCGTTAGGTATAGCGATAAAAAAAGCTCGGGAAGCAAAAGGGTGGACACAGGAATATCTTGCCCAACTGGTAGACCTTACGCCACGCTCTATTATGTATATAGAGAACAGGGGGCAGCACCCAAGGCTTAACAAATTTTATCTCATTACTACCTTGCTTGACATCTCTGTAGACCAGTTCTTTTTTCCATGCAATGAAGATGGCGACAACAATCGCCGCAAACAAGTTGATGTACTGTTGAATGATATGGAAGAAAAGGAGCTTATCGTGATGGAAGCTACGGCTCAAGGCTTGAAAAAGGCAAGAGAAACTGCGGAATAATTAACGCTGTTTTCGTAAGCCAAGCCAACTGAAAAAAGTGCGACACCTACACAGGCTATCGCACTTTTTAGGTTATTTTTTTATTCTCCACACAAATCATAAAGCTGTTCACATCGGTTTTGAATATCTAAGATTTCTGTTTCGGTTAAACTCCTGCGGTTATGAGTAAGTTGTTCGTCAATTAAAGTACATAACTTATTCCATACATCATACAATGATTGCCCAACCAAAGTCATCATTTCCTCTGCACTCGGTATTTTATCAAGCATAATTTTTTCCCTCCAAACACTTTGATTTATTGCATACAAGCATTTACAAACTTCATAGGCGTGTATCTCATTCCATCCGCTAACTGTTCCGTATCTGTTTCAACAAACCCCAGTTTACGATAAACGGGTACAGCATATGGAGAAGAATTAACGGTGAATACATTTCTTTCACTGTGGTTTAAAACATATTCCCAAAGAGTTCTTCCAATTCCTTGCCTATGATATTTTGCTTTTACAAAGAAACAGCAGATGTGCTTTCGATTTTCGCTTGTAGCAATTACACCTTTCAATTCGTCCTGCTCATAAGCTCCAAAAAATTCAAGCGTCTTTAGGATTTCATCATTCTCAATAAAATCCTTAAATGATTGAATACCCTCATCTGAATAGTCGGGAGCTTCAAATTGTAAAAATACTTCCCATATCAAAGTGATAGCTTCGTCAATCTCAAAGGGTTCTAATTGTCGAATTTCCATACAGTCACCTCACTTCTTATACTGGCTTAATTAAATTTGCTTCTAAGAGAGTTTCAAAAGTATTTACAGAACCACCATGTTCAATGATTTTTCCATTTACAACTCTGTCTATATTGACACCTGTAAATGATAATTTCTTATGAGTGGGTTTAATACCTATCCATTCACCCTCATGTGTACCTGCCATTATAAATTCAGAAATCACATATTCCTTATCATTGAATTGACGTACTATTTTCATTGTATAGTCTGGATAAGTCTTTTTTACGGATATTAGATGTTGCTTCATGCCGTCCAACCCCAAAGGTACAGTTTTGTCTCCGAGAGTCAGAGCACAGTTTTCTGATACATATTTAGATAATTCTTCAAGTCTATTTTCTGAAACAATCCTCTCATAGAAGTTCTTTACAATCATTTTGTCATTCATTTTCTACCCTCGCAAATTTAATTTATGATTTCCATACTTACATTATATCAGTTGAAAATCAGCCATTCAATGAAATTCATAGCATGACTATTTTTTATCTGTGTACCATTCCGTCACCCCCTTTCATTCCCCCCCTATGCCCGAACTCCCATAGGGGGGACAGGTAAGTTTGCGTGTCCGCAAACTGCTGATTGTTACGCTCCAATGATACGGTTGAACAGCTCTAACAGCACGTCTTTGACACCGCCGGCATTGAATACCAGCCCGACGGCGATTAAGGCAATCACAAGGAAGCCGATAAGTTTTGAAAACTCTCTCTTAAATCCTAAGTAGATACCGATTACCACGATTGCCATAAGCACCAAGCTCTGGGCGTTGCTTAAAAACCAGTTGTATAAGTTCTGTCCGAAATTCATTCTTTATCAATCCTTTCTTTTTTAATTTCTTCCATTTCTTCGTCAGCCATTTTGCTGACCTGTGCGATACACATAAGGACAACGCCGATACCCATTCCCAGTGATACCAGCACCAAGTCCTTGACAAGTTCTGCCATAGTCAAAATTCTCCTTTACTCTGTGATAAGTTCCTCTGTGTCCGCTGTCTGCTGTCGGATTATCTGCAAATGCTTTTCCGTCAGCTTTGCGTTGTCCTCAATCTCTTTCAGATAGCTTGTGCTGTTGCCAGCGTCTATCTTTTTCAGCATTTTTAAGGTCGGAGCGACCTGTCGGCTTATCCAGCCCAGCGTCCTTTCCAACGTGTAAGGTTCTGGGTCTGTCGTCAGCTTGATTGGCAGGCGGTCTTTCCCGATAAACCACGCCCAGCGGTCATTGAGCTTCCAGTCTGTCTTTCGCTTCTCTGGCTCTCTGTCCACGAAGCGGATATAGTGATTGATGATAGAAAATGCCGTCTGTTCTGCGTCATAATGGGTCAGCAGTTCACGGACGGCATAATAAGCTCTTTCATCTTTCAGTCGTATCTCGAAGCGGTTCTTTATGGGTGCTTCCTCAATCGGCACGCCCAGCTTTGCGTACTGTTCGTAGTTCTTCTCGTAACAGCAGAAGTACACCTCGCTTTTCAGTGAGCCGATATACAGCGTGTGTCCCATGCCTGCCTTGTCCTGCTCGTTGTGCTTCACCAGCTCGCCGGAAGCATAGGACTTGAAAGAACGGAACAGGGAAACACATTCCTCACGGTTGCATTTGGCGGTCAGATCTGGAATATCCAGTATGCCCGCCCTGTCGTTAATGGCAAGGTCAAGGCGTTTCATCACACCGCCCTCAATCAAAGCGTCCATAAGGAAGTCATACCAGCTTCGCTCCTGTGCCAGCAGATAGCTCTCAAACTGGCGACAGCCTTTTCCTTTCAGCTCCAGAAGTGTACCTTTTTCCTCATCCTGCGAGGTGTAGACGAACACATCCCCCAGATAGTAATGCTCGGTGTACTTGTAGTGTCCGTAGTCCTCATGGAGCATATAGTCGATGTTGAGCTTCAATATATCTTTGATAACGTGTTGTATATCCAGCGTAGGGAAACGGATACGCACATAATCAAACAGCAGGAACATGGGAGCGTCGGGATTGAATTTCTCAACCGCTTCCATGAGCCTTTCCTGCATATCCTCTGTGAGCGTTACCTTTCCCGCTTCGATACGGTTCAAATGTTCACGGCTGATACCAGCCACGCTTGCAAGCCTTGTCTGGGACACGCCGTAAGATGAGCGTTTCTCTTTCAAGGCGGTTATAAAGGTGCTTTCATTCAGCCTGCATACCCCCAATCGTGAAAGTGTGATATTTTCCGCCAATTGTCACAGTCAGCCATGAGTGAGAGAAAACCCTTATGCCAAGCAGGATTTCCAGACTTTTTGACCGTAGTTTCCAGCGGAATTGTGCCCCTCTGTTAGATACCGAGGGGCTTCTTTCGCTGGCGTGGCTGACGCCACACCAGCAGGGCTAGTCCGTGCCGTCGTCTTTCGCTTCGCACGTCGCCGTCCCGTCCTGCCTTGTGAGGACGAGAGAGCCGATAGCCTGTAAAAAATCATGCCCCTTTGGTACAAGGGGAGTGTAAAACTCCGATATGACGCTTGTACCCACGTCACAATAGCCACGCCCTTTGATACGCTTCTGAAAAAACTGCTTCTTTACGTCGCTTCCAAAGAGCATACCGTAGCCAAGCTCACTGATACGCCCCAAGCCCACACGGAAGTTGAAGTTATCTCTGATACCGTCACTGAAATACTTTGCGTCGGGACGCTGGCAGGCGACAATGAGAAAATAGCCCGCCTGTCTGCCGAGCATGACGATTTTCTTTAGCTGGCTAAGTAGGCTTATGCTTTCCTTTGTCTCCAGCATTTCCAAGAACGCCACATACTCGTCAAAGATAAGAAAGCAGGGCGATAAGCCCAGATAAGCATAGTTTTCGCCTATCTTGTAGTCTGGGTGGTGCTTCATTTCTTCGCTTCGCTGTACCATGCCCTCATAGAACGCATTAACACACTCAATCATATCTTCTTTGGTGTGATACACGTTATCCATGACCGTACCCAAGTCCGCAAGGTCGGCGTTCTTAGGGTCTAAGATGTAAAGCTCTGCATTGGTCTGCAAGAGAGCTTCAATGATTGTCAACAGGAAATAGGTCTTTCCACCGCCAGTCCCGCCACAGATGAGGGCATGAGGGAGTGAGTCATATTCCCATATAAGGTTCTTCATCAGACGCAAGCCCCCGTTTTCAGCCCTTACCTCGTCAATCGTGATACGGTTCGCTATCATGTCATAGAGCAAGGTGTACTCAATATAGCCGTCATGGAGCGTCTTGTCGGTCAGTTCACAGTAAAGCCCGCTTTCCAGCTTATCTTCCAGTCTAAGGAGCTGGTCTTGATACTTCCCTAAAGAGATTTCACAGCGGATATGGAGCAACCCCGTTTCCATTTGATAATAGATTTTAGGAAACCAGACGATTTTTTCTCTTGATCTGCTCTGCAGGTCAGTGAAAAAACCGCTGTCCTGCACGTTCTGGACTTCATACCACTTATTGTCCAGTATCATGCGTGCCAACTTTTGACGGTGTAATAGCTTCTTAAAGCTGTCATGGCAGAAGCGATAATAAAGAAAAGCGACCAATGCACAAACGCCAGTCGCTATCCCTATGGTTATGAAGTTGTATGTGGAAAGCGTCACGCCATTATCAAGCAGGCTGAAACGTTCCCAATCAGTACGTATGACCTGTCCAATGTTTAGTAGCAGGAGAACCGCCACGAACAGGAGTAGAAGCGTACCTACACAGAAGCGGTACATAAGGTTCTTGTCGCCGGCTCTGATACGCTTTCCTTTGTATTTCAAAATGTTCTTAAACACCCCTTTCTAGATATGGAAAAAGCGGTCAATCGTATAGACTAACCGCATTTTTTTAATTAGTAACTTTTTCCCATGAAAACCAATAGCTAGGAATATCTTAAAATGGAATTTCTGACATACTTGATGTTAGCACATTAAATTTATAACCATACCTCATTATTAAGTCAACAACTATTTCTTGAAACCATTTAGGCGAATATGGAGAAATATAGACATTTTGTATTAGTTTGTTCAAATCTACACTTATCTCTATTCCAGAATTTTGTGTATTACTAAAATCATGAATAATCGCACGAACTTCTTTTTCGTATTCAAAAGATTTGCGTTTACACCAAAATTCTTCGTTTGGTCCTATAAATTGCTTTGAATAATCCACATATCGAATTGGTTTGATAGCTACTTTTTCTCCCAATTCTTTTTTCAGATTTCCATATGATGTTTGAATTGCAATAGCATTTTTTACATTAACCGAATACATTTTCCACATTGCTTCAGACTCAAATTCACTGCGATACCAACAATTTATGTATACTCCTTTTTTCCAAGTTTGTGATATTTCTTTTACTAATCTTTTTGCGTTGTCCTCTAATTTTTCTGGTTCAATTTTATGCCAACGATTATCTGGTGCCGTTATGATAGAAGCTCTAGCAAAACTAAAGTAAAAATCATCCCATGCCTTCTTATTTTTTAATTCACCATGAGCACCTTCATATATATCGCTAAATCCATCTGGTGCCGAGAAATATAAGGTACTGTTTTTTAGTATACTTATAAACTTTGCTAAGTCCATATATCGCCAAAGCTTATCTTCATCTTTTAACAAAGTTTCTGGCGAAACATTAGAGCTAGTTCTATTTTCATGTTTACCTTTGCTTACAGAATTATAACAATTTTTGTGTACAAGTAGAAAGGGTCCTTTAGGTAATTCTATTTCAGTAACACATTCGCCCTCTTTAAATGCTTTTTGACATATTGGACAATGGTTTAAATCTTCTCCTTTATTGTAATTATAATCCTCGTATATCATGACAATTTCTCCTTTAGAATTACATATAATTGATATCTAAGATAATTATACCGTTATAAAAATTACCCTACAAGGAAAAGATATTTGTTGATTATTTTTTCTGCTGTCCCTGTGGAGCGTGGTTCTGCGGATTGCCTGCGGGCTGACCGCCTTTATTTTTCAGCACAATGTCGTCGGCTTTGATGTACCATTCCACATCTGCCCCTCGGTAGTTGGCATTTGCCACTGTATCGGCAACAGGATTGATAAGCTCTACCTCGGCATTGTACGGGTAGTCTTTGATAGGGATTTCCGCTGGAATAGATACCTGTATCGTGCGTTCCTGCTGACTGCACTTCAAATCGTAAGTTCTGCGCTTGATTTCCTCACTGGTTGTCCCGTCCTCATTCTCTACTCGCACTTCATGTCTTAATGCGGAGAATTTCAAAACACCGAAAGTCTTTTCCTTATCTAATACAATTCCATTCGCTAATCTCATAATCTGTTATCCCCCTTTACTTGCTTTCCTCGGCTGGAAGCATATCATCAGCCGTTAAGATATAGTTGGTATAGCCACGACCTCTTACGTTCTTTCCCTCGGCGGTAATCTTCGGGTTGACGAGCTTGACTTTTTGCTCATATTTGAAACGCTTCTCCCCAGCCTTTGCAGGAAGCACCACGATAATGTCGTCGGCTCTCTGAATGTCGGAATACAGGTTATAGCTTCTTGTCATGGGAACAAATCGACCATTGACACGCTGTTGCTCCACCTCATTTTCACCTGCAAACTCTAAGTTTCCAAAAGTCTGTGCCATATCAGGCACGATATATTTTAATTTCATGTATTTCTACCTCGTTTCTTTCTGTCATTGATATGTGGGGAGCTACACTCCCCACGCCCCTAGTGGACTGTTCTTTTCTGTTGATCTGCAAGCAGAAGAACAGAAAAGGAACAGTTTTAATTTTCATTTCCTGTTACAAGTCCATACGGCGGGGAACGTGATTTCTTCATCATCATAAGCAGACCACCCGATTAGGAACGTCTACGCTTAAAGAAGTATGTTCCTGCCACGCCTGCACCAGATAGAACAAGAAGTCCTAAGAATAAGGCAATGTTTGTGTTATCGCCTGTCTTTGGAGCGTCCGTTGTCTTGCTCGGTGTATCTGGTGTAGTCGGCTGTTCTGGTGTAGGTTCTTCTGGCGTTTCTGGTACTTCTGTGATTGTTACCGTCTGCCCGTCGTCCTCAATGTCCTTATGCTCTGTAACCTTAGTCGGTTCGTCTGGATTGCTCAAATCGTATAATTCCTCAAAGGTCACAAGCTCTTTCCCGCCAAGCTCGGAAGCGTCGAATGTAAAGGCAATCTGAACTTCCATGCTTTCACTGTCGGCGGTAAAGGTGCAGTCATTTTCAACACGCTCTCCGTCGATGATAAGCTCGGCGTTTTCGTCCTTAATCATCTGCCAGCCTTTAAGCTGATACTTCGTACCGATTTCCAATCCGTCAAGGATAACGGTATCAATGATTGTCACATCTTTTCCAGCTTCAATCTCTTTCTTTCCATCCTCACTGATCGCTGTGGTATGGATAGAGATGATACGCTCCGTGATAAGCACCGTCTGTCCCTCGTCGTCAATGTCTTTGTGTTCTGCCACCTTTACAGGTTCGTCCTTATCGGAAAGGTCGTAAAGTTCCTCAAAGGTCACAAGGTTCTGACCGCCCAGAGCAGAAGCGTTGAACGTGTATTCCACTTCAATCTTCATTTCTTCATCATCGGCAGTAAATGTATAGCTGTTTTCCACACGCTGACCGTCGATAAGAAGCTCAACGTTTTCCTCTTTCAACATCTGCCAGCCTTTCAACTGATACTTTGTGCCTTTTTCCAATCCGTCAAGTGTAACTGTGTCAACGATTGTTACCTCTTTGCCAGCTACAATAGACTTCTCACCGTCCTTGCCTGTGGCTGTGGTATGGATAGTGATTTCTTTTTCGTATTCATCCGTAAGTGTCCCTAAGTCAACGGTCACATTGTTTCTGGACACCACGATTTCAAACGGTGGGATAAGCTCAAAGCCCATGTTGCTCTCACAGCGTAATTCCTCAATGATATAGGTATCGTAAATCAAAGCACCTTTGCTGTCGTCTGGCTCGCTTGTCCCGAACCAGATACCGTCCTCGCTGGTCTTTCCTGCGTTGGTGTTGTTCTTATGGGAAGCCCAGTCGGAAGAAGTGGAGAACTGCCCGTTGTCGTCGGTCACGATAACATGGCTTTCACCTGTGGTCTCGCTGGTGATCCTAAACGGAACTCCCGCAAGACGCTGGTGTGTGCCAGCACCAATCTTGACACCCTCTAGGTCGCCACGCTTCACTTGATTGTAGATTGATGTGTCTGTACCTGTAAGGTCAACGATTTTCCCGTCCTCTGTAATTTCAAATTCAATCGGTTTCGCACCGTCCGTCAGATAGCCCTCTGGTGCTTTGCTTTCCTCGATACGGTATTTTCCATAAGGTAAGAGGTCAGCGGAAGTAGAAGCCACGCCCTCAATGTCGGTAAGGATTGTCTTTACCACTTCGCCTTTATTGTAGAGCTTGCCCTCTACAAGTACGGCATTGTCATTCAGGGAAATGATTTCAAATTCAGCGTCTTTCAAGGTCGCACTTCCTTGACCTTTGGTATCGCTGGTTTCCAAATCTCGTTTCTGGATTTTCACACCGCCACGGATAACCTTGTCTGATACATGGTACTGATTGCTTCCAGAAAGTACGGCAAGGTCGCCGTCCTCGGTAATCTGTGTAAGGTACATTCCTTTAATCTGTTCTTCACTGCCATTTGCCTGCATATACGCACCGTCAAGAAGATAGCCGTTTGGAGCTGTTGTTTCCTCAACGGTCAGTGTTCCTAAAGGAAGCACGTTCTTTCCATTCTGTGTATAGAAACTGTCCCCAGATACCTTGTATTCATCAGAAAGACGGGAAACATAATGGATAGTGCCGTCGCTGTCCTTTTCAGCGATTGTCTTTGTCACCCATGTTTTGGTAGGCTCACTAGGAAGATTGTCAGCGGTATAGTGTCCCGCATAGAATTTCCATGTGAACTCCGCACCCTCTAGGGAAGCGTCGCCCTGTGGAGCGTCTTTCTGTGTTTCCATGTCAATCTTGAAAAGCTCAATAAGTGTGTCTGTGACCTTTGGCGTATCGGATACGTTCAAGGTCGCTGTTTTGCCAGCTTCCACATTTAAGGAATATACAGTGCTGTCCACCTTATAGCCAGCAGGAGCAGAAAGCTCTTTGATATAGACTGTGCCAGCCTTTACTTCCACGGTATCCGTGTTCCCACTGTTATCAGTCGTAAGGGTGGCAAGCTGTTTCGTACAGTCCTTATCAGAATAGACACCATAAGTCGCACCAGCGATAGAGTAAAGCCCGTTTCCGTCAGTAACGCTGGCATTACTGGAAGTCTTTTTCAATGTGGCATTTCCAACGGCAAGTTTCGCCCAGAACTGTCCAATGTCCTGTCCCTCGCCAGAGTAGATATAACCGCCACATTCATAGCGTCCCTTGTTTGCACTGGCAAAGGCTTTTGCCCCAGCGTAAACCTCGTCCTGTATGGCTTTCGGAATTTCATCATAGGAAGCTCTGACGTTATCGCATTGCCAGCCAAGATGAACGCTCAATCTCTGCCATACGACGCACTGTTTCAAAAGGTAAATATGCTGACTGCTCAATCCGCTGTGGCTTTGCACATACTGATTGACATATTCAATTGAGAGGGCAACATCTGAAATCTGGTCGTAACTCATGCGTGTGCTTGCGTCGGCTCTGGTCTTGTAGCCGTTACGGAAGTTGGTGTTAATATCCACGCAGAAAGCGTCCTCGCCCTCAACGGTCATGTGTCCCTCATTGAATGTCGAACCGATAGAGCCGTCATTCATCACTTTTTCAACGATACCGACACGCTCGGCACTTTCTGTCCAATATTGTTTCTCGGAAGCATGGACAGCCGTTGTCGGCAAAGCGGTAGCGATAGTTGCAAAGGCAAGCAAGCCTGTGGCTAATCGCTTCAATATCTTTTTCATAGCTTTAAATTCTCCTTTCGTTTTCGATATAGGAAAAGCCGTCCATCTCTGAACGGCTGGAAATAGAAAAGGAACACCTGTCTGGGCGTTCCGTTATCTACTTGCGATATTCAATTTTTCAATTTGTGATACTGATATACTGTGACAAGAAAAGGTATCTCTTTGCTGATTGACACCAATTTTGACACCAATTTTTTGTAAAATGACGATTTCTGATGAGCTAAGACAAAATCATAAAATCCGAGAAATGCCCGTAAATAGGCACTTACGGCACTCTATGAAGTTAGACAAAATCCACACTGCGATAACAAGCGTCGAGTGCTAATTCATTTATAAATATTCTATAAAAGCTGCAATGTAAAGCGTCCGCTTTCTACCGGCCATCCACTTCACATCACAGCTTCATTCCCGCTTTATTTAAGCATGTCCAGAATCTCGTCCTTGGGCTTCGCCCCCACGTCCCGTCTGACAGCCTCCCCATTCTTGAACACCATCAGCGTCGGAATCGACATGACCCGATACTCTTTGGCTAACTCCGGATTGGCGTCTACGTCCACTTTACAGATCTTTGCATCCGTAACCTCGTTCCCAATCTCCTCAATCACAGGCCCCACCATCTGGCACGGCCCGCACCAGGTCGCCCAGAAATCCACCAGCACCGGTATTGGGGATTCCAATACCTCCTCCTTAAAATTGTCCTTTGTCAAATGTAATACTGCCATCTCTTTTCTTCCTTTCTTTCATTAAATTATATCCTGCATCTTATTATAACCCATTTTCACTTACAATTTTAATAAATTTTCTAAAAATATTGTATAATCTTTGTAACAAAACAAAACTTCATGCGTCTAATAGGCAGATATGGAACAAGGGGGTGAGGGAATGAAGATTGATTTTGAAGAACTTTACGAGCGTTTTTTCAAGGACGTGTATCTGTTCGTCCTGGCAATGAGTAAGGATTCGTACATTGCCGAAGAAATCACCCAGGAGACATTCTTCAAAGCATTGAAGGAGATTAAGCATTTCCGTGGAAATTGCTCTGTCAAATCCTGGCTCTGCCAGATTGCCAAGAATCTCTATATCTCCGATACCCGCAGGAAAAAGCCGGTCCATTCCGAGAACCTTAATGAGCTGCCGTCTCATTCGGATGTGGAGAATACCTGTATTCAGAAGGACGAGGCTCTTTCCATCTATAAAGTCCTTCACTGTCTAAGCGAACCTTATAAGGAGGTCTTTACCCTGCGGGTGTTGGGAGACTTAAGCTTCAAGGAGATTGCAGAAATCTTTGACAAGCAGGAAAATTGGGCAAGAGTCACCTACCATCGTGCAAGGCTTAAAGTGCGCGAACATATCTCCAAGTAACATGCCAAAACAGAAAAAAATGCCGCTGATTACACGCGGCGGAAAGGAGACGATTATGAAGCAAATACCCTGTGATATTATCAAAGACCTGCTGCCACTGTACAAAGACCATGTGTGCAGCGAAAAGACAAAGGAGTTGATTGAGAACCATCTGCCGGAATGTGAGAGCTGCCGGGAATACCTTGAAGCCATGGAGGCAGACCTTCCGCCTGTCACCCTCGCGCCGGACGGCACAGAGACGCCGGGAAATATTACTGCCTCGCTGGCCTTTGAAGATATAGAGATATTCCAAAAAATCGCGCGCAGGATGAACTGGATGAAGGTTACAATCGGCTTTTTTGCGGTAATCATTACCCTTATGGTAATCTCACTCCTTAACACCATATCCGGTGAATATATTGCGAAGCTTCCTATATTTGACAAACGCATTGCAGTAGAAGATATCCGCGTCACAGAGCTTTACGAACTGGACGACGGCAATCTTTATGTAACGTTAGAAAGCAAACTTCCCTGCGATATCAGCTCTTACGGCGCTATTTCTTCACCGGACGGTAAGTATTATACAGAAGCTTATGACAACGGCCAGAGTTCTATATCCTTTGAGAAAACTACCGTATTGGAGAAAATCTTTCTCAATGATTTATCCTTCAAGGAGTATTCCTTTGTTATTTCGCGTCAGGAGATTGTCGAATCAGAGGAAGGTTCTGTTGTCCATAAGAACACGCTCATTTATTATGAAGGGAAAGATAATGAGCAGCTTACTCTCTGGAAGGAGGGACAGGAGATTGAAGCTGCGCCTGATTTAGTTGAGAGGAGGGTTCAGCAGCAGGAAATCAGGGAAAAAACCGGAACCGACGAACAGACGGACTATGAAATATCAACGAGATATAAAGATAATATTCTGGTACTATGTATTGATTAGTCAATATTTTGTCTATTATGCAATCTACTAATTCTTGGCATTTTCTTTACAGGAAGTATAGTCATTGTGACAGTGATTTGGTATAATAGATAAAAATCCCGTATTTGCTTAACGGTTGGGGGCCATTCAGTTTGCGGGGGATAGAAAGGGATGTTATCGTAATGAAAACCAGAAGATTGAAACGAAGTGTGACAATTTTTCTATGCCTGATACTGGCAGTATGCATATCTGCCCAAGTTACGACAAGCACTGTCCGCGCAGATGGAAAACGTACTGTAAAGGTCGCATTTTTCCCTATGAACGGATACCATATAACGGAGGAGGACGGAAGCCTCAGCGGTATGGACGTGGAGTACCTGGAGGCGCTGTGCAACTATGCCAACTGGGAGATTGAATATGTGGAGTGCGAGGACTGGGATTCAGCGCTTAAACTGGTCGCTGACCATAAGGCGGATCTTGTAGGAAGCGCCCAGTATTCGGCAGAACGGGCAGCTTCCTACCAGTATGCGGATCTTTCCAGCGGATATACCTTTGGCATCATAGCCACGAATCCAAACAGCAGCCTGGCATACGAGGATTTTGAAGCCATGAGGGAAATCACCTTTGGTATGGTACGCACCTATGTACGCAGGGAGGAATTTCTGGGCTATCTTGCCGACAATGGGATTACCTCTCCCAAGATCAGGGAGTATAATTCCACGGCAGACCTGCAAAAAGCGCTGGATGACGGCGAAGTGGATGCATTAGTTCATACTTTTATGGAAATCAAAGAGGGACAACGTCTGATCGGGCGTTTTGCCCCCAGGCCCTTCTACTACATCTCCTACCAGGGAAACGACGACGTTATGCGCGAGCTGAACAACGCCATTGCCGATCTAAAGATGAACGAGCCTGAGCTTGAGACACAACTGATGAATAGATTTTATCAGAGCAAGCTGGACAAGACGGTTGTATTTACATTGGAGGAAAAGGCTTATCTGGCCGAGACAGACACAATCAACGTCGGATACCTGGACAGCTATTACCCCTTTGTCTATGAGGAGGACGGTGAATGTAAGGGACTGACAAAAGAGATGCTGGAGGGAATCGCCGCGCTTACCGGACTTACCATTTCCTGGCAAAAGGTGGAAAACCCGCAGGCGGCGAGCAATGCCCTGGAGAATGGTGAGCTTGACGTTATGTCTTACTGTGTCCACGCCGAGGGTGACTCGCACGCCCACCAGCTTTCCAAGATCAAAGACTATGTACAGGTTCCTATGGTATTTGTTACGAAGGAACGGATGGATTTAGAGTCAATCCGGACCCTGGCAACCGTTGATTATCTGTCTGATAAGGCGGCTGGACTAATCGGCTCGGCAGACATTTCCCTTCAAATATATGATACTCCTAAGGACTGCCTGGATGCCGTGAAGGATAAGGAAGCGGACGCCTTACTGTGCGACGGTTATCTGACGGAATATCTTCTAAGCTCACAGATGCGTTATTATGACCTGGAGATTAAAAGTGTGCTGAGCGACGGGCTTGGGATTTCAATGACTGTCCGAAGCGATAGCCCTGAGCTTGCAGGCATACTGAATAAGACTCTGCTGACCATAGACGCGCGGGCTATCAGCGACTATATGCTGGAGAGCAACGTGTATTCTCTGGCAAGCGTGGGGATTTTCATACAAGAACACAGTGTCGCTATCATCCTGATCCTTATTTTGCTTATGATTATCATTGTCTTGGTCGCGGTGCATATCATACGGGATACGCGAAAGATACAGCAGTTGATGTATAAGGATGTAGAGATTGACATTGGAAACCTGAATTATCTGATCTATGCAGGTAAGAAGGATATTCTGCCAGACCGAGGCGCACAGCAGTATGCCATTGTTTACCTCAATATCTCACAGTTTCAGCGTTACAAGGTAATCTATGGATGGAGTAACGGCCAAAAGCTTCTGGCGTTGATTGCAGACGCCCTGTCACAATGTATTGATGGAAAGCACGAGATTTGTGCAAAGGCAGACGGAGCACATTTTGCAATGCTTTTGTCTGATGAGAATGGCGATATAGCAGAAAGAGTCCGGAAGCTTCGGCAATTTATAGAAGATCGCATTTTCCAGACGATTGAAAGCCGGATTGAGGTTCAGATGGGAATCTATTTTATACCGCCGGACAGCGACGATCTGCGGGGGGCGATTGACTGTGCAAGCCAGGCAATCGATTTTATACAGAATGACAATACAGAGAATATCCAGATCTATGACGAGGCTCTTGAAAAAGCGATCCGCGAACGGCATGACAGGGAAAGGCTTCTGGATTCTGTTAATATTGACGAGAATTTTGTTACCTACTACCAGGCAAAGGTGGATGTAAACACGGAGGAAATTGTGGGCGCCGAGGCATTGGTGCGTTTCCTGGACCCGACGGCTTCAGGCATGGTCCGTTCTCCCTGGTTCTTTATTTCTTACTATGAACAGACCGGAAAGGTGACGGAGATTGATTTTTTTGTACTCCGATGCGCGTGTAAGATGCTTCGCCGGCGAATAGACAACGGGGAAAAGGTTGTGACCATCTCCTGTAATTTTTCCAGAATGCATTTTGTCAAACCTGATTTTGCCAGACGCTTCGAGCAGGTATTGAATGAGTTTGGTATTCCGAAGGAGTTAATCGAAGTTGAGATTACGGAAACTCTCGTCATGGAGGAGATGGAGGAGAAGCTTGCCAAACAGACATTGGATGACCTCCATACAAAGGGAATAAGGCTTTCGATTGATGACTTTGGCGCCGGCTATTCTTCCCTGGGCGTAATCGAGAAGATTCCTGCTTCTGTAATCAAGCTGGACCGTTCCTTCCTTCTCAATCAGGAGGACAGAGAACGCCAGGTGAAGATTATGAAAAGTATCGTAGATCTTGCGGATAATCTTGGTTCACAGATCGTATGCGAAGGCGTGGAGACGGATGCGGATGTGGAGTTGATGCGGGAGATTGGCGCGCGTGTTGCGCAAGGATACCGCTATGCCAAGCCGGTTCCGGAGAAGGCGTTTGAGGAAAAACTGTCCCAGAGCCAGGGATAATGAATACTTCTTCTGTCAGCAGGGGGCTGCTGGGGTAAGCGAGAAATCAGCTTACCTCAGCAGCCCCTCTTAACAACACTCTATCTCCTTCCCGTCAAGCGCCGCCGAAATCAGCCTGTCATGACCGTCATATACCAGCTTCAGAGAAAAAAAGCCCCTTTTTTCCTCCAACAGTCTGAAAAAAATCTTATCCCCCTCCCAGATATTCAATTCCTGAACCTTCTCAATATCCACCCACTCTAATTCTCCCTCATTACAGGGAATCGGCTCTCCTTCAAATCCATCTGCTGTAAACAGCGACATATACTCCGCAACCCCGTTTCCTGATATAAAGGTCACAATTCCCCGATACTGGTAAGAGGTCAGTGTATACCCTGTTTCCTCCTTCACCTCGCGCAGCAGACATTCTTCAGGGCTTTCATCCTCCTCGAAATGTCCTCCAACCCCAATCCATTTGTCCCTGTTCACATCATTCTCCTTCACAGTCCTGTGCAGCATCAGATATTGATTACAATGCTCAATATAGCACAGCGTACTCATCTTTGCCATTCTTCTACCTCCCCTTTTTGTGTTCCATTTATCATATCACCCTCCATGTCATTTTACAATTTCTTTTCACGTCCAGCATCATTTTTCCTCAAAATGTGCTATACTGGGAGAAATCTATTTTCAAACAAAGCACGGTTATTTCATACTAACCAGAGGCTCTATAAGGAGAACTACCATGAACCGAGTGATTGAATATATCATAGATTCTGCAAGCGACGGCCTGCGGGTAGAGCAATACTTAAGGCGCCGCGGCTATTCCGCCCAAAACCTGGCAGAGATTAAGCGTATGCCTCAAAGCATTCTTGTAAACAACATCCATTACTATATGCGTCAGCCTCTTACGGAGGGCGACCACCTCATGGTTCGTATCTGTGAGACAAAATCATCAGAGAAGATTCCGCCTGTCAAGCTCTCTCTCAATATTGTGTACGAGGATGAGGATCTCATTGTGATTAATAAACCTGCCGGTATGCCTATCCATCCGTCCCTAAATCACTACACCAATTCTATGGCAAATGCACTTGCCTGGTATTATCATGAGCAGGGAAAACCCTTCATCTTCCGGTGCTGCAACCGTCTGGACCGCGATACCTCCGGCCTTACCGTTGTGGCAAAGCATCTGGTCAGCGCAAATATCCTCTCAGATATGGTGCGCAGACATAAGATACACCGAGAATACCTGGCCATCACACGAGGCTTGGTCACTCCAAAATCCGGAACCATTGACGCGCCTCTCGGACGCAGGCCGGGCACGATCATTGAACGGACAGTGGACTTTGAACACGGCGAGACGGCAATCACCCATTACAGGGTTGTGGACGAAAAGAACGGGCACAGCCTGGTTTCCCTTTGTCTGGAAACTGGCCGTACCCATCAGATTAGAATACATATGAAATATCTAGGTTTTCCTCTAATCGGAGATTATCTGTATAACCCGGATATGGAAAATATAACAAGACAGGCATTGCACTCCCACAGGCTTATATTTACTCATCCCATTACAGGAGAAAAACTAAAATTCCATGCGCCTCTGCCACAGGATATGCAGTCTGTACTGGAAATTAACAAGTAATCACACCAATTTCCCGAAAGACCGGATAAAGGTAACTTGCCCCGAAGGTTCCCAACTTTTTCGGTCCTGTTACCACCCGTTCAAGCTCTAATGCTTTGTGAAACGCCATCATAACGCTGGCTCTGGTGATAGACTTATCCTTTCGGGTAACAAACATCTCATTTCCTTTTATAATATAGAAAAATTCCAACTTCTTTGCCGTTTGAAACGGATACCTCTGAAACATAACCAGGGTATCCCAGAGCAGATCATCAGGCGATGGTGCATCCGTGTCCTTTAATTGGTTTTGCAAAATTTTAACTGCCTGTCTCTGCTCTTTCGTCATAATTATATCCTTTTCCTTGATTTTTATCCTTTGAATGTTCCAATTCACATCATAGCATATCTGATGAAACCTTTCAATCCAGAACTATTCTAAAAGTTCCTTTTCACTTTGCATTTTTATTATAATAATAATATTTTTGCTAAATATTGTGGGATATGTCAAGTATTTTTGTGGTATTGACTGAATTTTGTATTGAATTTTGCGTGACATCGTGAGATAATTAAGTTGATAAGAAACTTTTAATTTAGCAACAGATTGAAACGGAGTAATACTATGGGATTTAACAGCCTTCAGCAATACGTCACTATTGTTGAATTTCTTGGAAAGACTCTCGGTCCGGATTATGAGATTGTGCTACAGGATCTAAATCCGGAGCATCAAGCTATTGTCGCAATCGTCAACGGTCATATCAGCGGACGTCGGGTAGGCGGCCCTCTGACCGATGCCTCACTTCAAATGCTTTCATCCAGGGCTTATGAGTCGAATGATTTTTTATGTAATTACAGAGGCATTGCCGGAAACGGACGTGTCCTGCGCTCATCTACACTGTTTATCAAGAACGATGACGGCGATCCGATTGGATTTTTATGCATTAATTTTGATGACAGCCGATTTGCGGAATTAAACAACAAACTGCTTAATACTATACATCCTGATTTTTTCCTTGCACAGCACGGTCCGGTTGAGCACTTTGACAGCCCTGAGCCGCCAAAGAACACTTTTTCTTCTTCGGATTCGACCACAGAAAGCTTTTCTATGGACATTTCTTCGCTGATGCAGAAGATGTTTGACGATGCCACGCTGTCGCTTACCACGCCCATTGACCGTCTGAACCAGCATGAGCGCAAGGAGATTATTGAACGATTGCAGGAACAGGGATTGTTCCAGCTAAAAGGTGCGATTTCCTTTGTCGCAAAGAAGTTTTCCTGCTCTACTGCGACCATCTATCGCTATCTGAGCGAAATCAGCGATTAGGCAGAAGCAATAATAACCACCAGCCTGGCATTTCCGGACTGATGGTTATTGTATCCTTAGATACAAATCTTCTCTGCACATCAGATTATACTCTTTACATGTCTTGCAAACTCCTCAGATAAAATGTTAAAATACTCTGACAGGCTTAAATATACGGAGGTGACGCTATGTTACATATAGCCATTTGCGATGACGATAAAGCAGCCGTCCAAAACCATAAGAGAATTACAGAAATTTGTCTAAAGCAATGCCAAAGCGCCGGAAAAATAGATGTGTATACTGCCAGCGGCCAACTGCTTTGTGATATTACCGAGGACCATTTTTACTTTGACTTGATTTTGCTTGATATAGAAATGCCGAAAAATACAGGCATGGAGATTGCAGAGAAAATCAAGCCCTATCTGCCCAATGTGAAAATTATCTTTATCACTTCGCATATCGAATATGCCATAGACGCTTTTGAATTGTCTATTTTCCGCTATGTGCCAAAAGATGATATAGACAAACGGCTTCCCGCCGCCATACAGGACGCGGTTAAATTGCTGGAATTAGAAGACGGGAAAACCTATACCATACAGACAAGCAGCCGCCTTGAAAGAATTCCTTACAAAGATATTTACTATATTGAACGGGATGGGAAAAACGCCAGCATTACCTCTGCCAATAAAGTTTCCAGGGTGCGAAAAAGTATGCAGCAGGTTTATGAAGAATTGGATGCCGGCGAATTTATTTACATTGACCGAGGCTGTATTGTAAATATGATACACATCATGCAGATTAAAAGCGGTATGGCGATACTAAAAAACGGAATGAGCCTCCCCATAAGCCGTTCCCATCTACAAGAGGTCAAAGAGCAGATTAACAATTATTGGGGGACACATATATGACAGACCCATTTATCTTATTTTCAAATATTGCCGCCGGAGGCGTGCGTATTTTCGTATGCCAATTTCTGATTTTCCGGCTGCTGTCCGCTAAGAAGCCGAATCAGAAACAAATTGCCGCGGCCTTCGCCGGCATGGGTGTTATTACTGTTATACTCTTTGTATTAGGACTTTCAGATTTCTACCGTATAATATTAGAAGTTGTCTGGATTGCTGTCTGCGCAGCCCGCTTCCAGGGCGCGGCAGCCAGAATGAGCCTGTTTGTGGGGATTTTCTACGAAATCGCAATCTCTTTCTGGCAATTCCTTGCCGCTGCATGGACAGGCGTATTATTTCATTCCCCAACATTTCTTGATTATAACACGGGATACGGTCAAATCGCCGTCTGGCTGCTTCACATTCTGTTGATTGCCGCCGCGCTTTATCTTTGGAAGCATCCGGATATGGACGGAAAGGATGGCTTTCATTTTGCATCGGTAATTGTCGTGGCAGGCTTCCTTGCAGTTATCACCTTGTCGCAACAGTCGATTCTCCTGATTGCAGACGATACGCTGGATATGTGGACGATTCTATCCGTTGTCCTAATGATGTCTGTTCTCATATTCAATATGAACCGGCAATATGAAATAGAAAAGGAGTTCGCACAGGTAAAATCCCAACAGGCAGAGCTTCTGGAGTGTAACTATACCACCCTGAATCATGCTTACTCTATCAATGCCCGGCTATTCCATGACTTTCATAATCATATCGGTGTACTCAGGCACCTTCTTGCTCACAACAAACTTGAGGAGGCAATACAATATCTGGATGGGCTGCAAGCCCCTGTTAAGGAGATGGCTCATACCATATGGACAGGCGACGAAACGGTAGATTATCTCATTAACAGCAAAGCAAAGGCGGCCAAAGACAGCGGTATAAAATATCAGGCCCAGGTTGAATTTCCCCGCCGCACAAATCTTAGAAGCGCTGATTTGTGCGCGATATTGGGAAACCTTTTAGATAATGCTTTAGAGGCAGCAAGACAGACGCCCGAAGATAAACGGTTTGTCCGGCTTACAATCCGCCGCATCAACCAAATGTTAATCATAAAGGTTGAGAACAGCTTTTCCGCCTTGCCTGTCAAGGAGGATGGCGAGCTTAAAACTTCAAAAGAAGGAAACGGATTACATGGATGGGGCTTAAAAAGCGCCCAAACTGCCGCCGAAAAATATGACGGTACGGTGCAGACTTCTTATACCGGCAGCACGTTTCGGGCCGTTGCCACTTTATCCTATCAGGGCGTATCTATCGAATAGTGGTCAAAAACCTGCCATTCGCGGACACTTTCGCACAAACTCCTTTTTTGGGTTATGATATAGACACAATAAATCAGGAAACAAATTTAAGGAGGTATTGATTATGCGTCATGTATATATTCGAGGGATTATGGGTTTGATTTGGTTAGCAGCAGCGATTGTAAGCGGGATGTCCGGCAACCCTTCGATGGCTGTCTTATATGTTATTTTAGGCGGAGTATTCCTGTATTCTGCTTACGAAACCTGGAAAAAGGATAAAGACAGCAAAGGAGGTAAGTAAAATGGGCGGCTCTCTTTTAACCATCAAAAACCTGAGCGCATGGTATGACAATAAGAAAACCGTACTGGCCGACTTTTCTTTAGAATTGGCCGAGCATGAAGCGGTAGGGCTGATTGGGCTTAACGGCGCCGGAAAAACAACATTTCTGAAGGTGCTGTCCGGCATGTTGTCCTCCTTTCGTTCCGAGGATATCTTGTTTTATGGCCGACAGATCAATCTGCGGGAAAAGGATTTCAAATTCTGCCGCTACACTGTGTTTGCTGAGGACAATTCCTTTCAGTATTTCACGTTCTGGGAGTATCTGTCCTATGTTTTTTCTGCTTATAGGAAGGAATTGCCAGATGTATCAGAATTGATAGGGGGCTTTCATTTTGAAGATTACACGGAGGTTCTTCTAAAGGATCTTTCAACCGGCAACCGTAAAAAGGTATTTTTGATTACTGCCTTTGCATTAAAGCCAAAGCTTTTACTTCTTGACGAACCGGTCAATGGACTGGATTTTCAAAGCACTGAATATTTATACCAACAGATTGCCGGCTATAAGGAGTATGGGACGGTTCTGTTTTCTTCCCATATCTTAGAAAGTATCACGCTGACCTCTGACCGGATATTCGTTCTGGAGGACGGAAAAATCCGGCAGACATTTGAACAGGGGCAAATAAATGCCGCGGATATTAGGGAGGCCCTGCGCTATGAAAATGACATTTAAGGCTTTTGCCAAAAAGCTGTTCGGAGTAAACCTTGAGAGGTTAAAGCGAACCTTTTTCATCTATCTGATTGTATTTTGGGGATTATATATTGCTGATTTTCGGATAGAGATTGCACCGGTTATTCTGTATCTGATGGCGGTCTCCTTTACCGCCGGCGTGATGCGGCAGGCTCTTTCTTCGCCGGACAATGCCGCTTATGTGCGGCATATGCTTATGCTTCCTTTTGATTGCCGGCAATTCGTCCTTCCCTATATTGCCGCTTTAGGCGCCTATACGCTTTTGACGAAGACAGCGGCCCTTCTTCTGGTACTGCTTGCCGTATCAGACCAGGCCCCCGCCGCAATCCTTGGGAGTATTCTATGCTCGGTAAATGCAGTCCTTATGGCGGCTGCTATATATTCCTTTAGACAATATTGGTGTGCAGGCGGATTTTGGGTAGCAAGCCTTGTGGCAGCCATTCTGTTTTTGGGAAACAGCCCCATGTTTTTGCCGCTTCTCATTGTCAACGGCGTACTTGCAGCCATGGTTTTACAGAGAGCAGACGGTTATTCGTTCTGTCCGTCTGACGCAGGAAACAGCCGCGCAGTAAAGAGGCGTAAACGACACTCTGTATGGAGATACCTTCTCCGGTATTTGCTTTCCCATAAGAACTATCTGTTAAATACGGTTGTCATGTGGGGCGCAGCCTGTGTATTACCCGTTTTTTTCAAGCAGATGGAAAGCCAGTTCATGGTTCCCATTAGCTTTGCTATTCTGTCCATGAATACACCTGTCTGTATCCTGCTGTCCTGCGACCCGTCCTTCGAGCAGGCAGTCCGCTTTCTGCCAGACCAAAAAAGAGCCTTCTGCATCCCTTACTGTTTATTCATCTTTGCATGTAACATGACTGCAAATATGATTTTCCTTTTCAGTTTGCAGATGCACAATGGCAATGTGACTGTCTTTATGACTGCCGCCGCCCTTTTCTTCGCTCTGCTAAGCGCGGTCTGCTCTGTCCTGCTGGAATGGTTTTATCCCATCAGAGATTGGAAAATCGAAAGCGACCTGTGGCATCATCCGCGGAAATATATCTCTCCGGCGATTATGCTTTTACTTGCAGGGCTGCTTTTTGCCTGAACAAAAATATCCCTTACAACAAGCAGACGGCAAGAGAAAATCTTCTCCTGCCGTCCTTTTATCCGCTATGCCAGAATCTTCTCCAATACTCCAAACAATAACCCTACGTCGATAGGCTTGGCAATATGTCCGTTCATACCACTCTTAAGAGCCTCCTGCCGGTCCTCCTCAAAAGCATTGGCAGTCATTGCAATAATCGGTATCTCTGAGAGCTCACGGTTGCTTAGCTTTCGGATTGCCCTCGCCGCCTCGTAACCGTTCATGTTCGGCATCTGAATATCCATAAGAATCAACTGATAATATCCACCACCCGCATTCTTAAGCATATCCAGGGCTTTTTGTCCGTCTTCGGCAATCTCCACAGTAAATCCTGCTTCCTCCAGGATTACCTCTGCAATCTCCTGATTCAGTTCGTTATCCTCTGCCAGCAGGATACGTCCGGTACGGCATCTCACCTGGTCCTGTTCTTTGCTATCCTTACTCTCATCCTTTGCATGGACAAGGGAATACAGACAACGCCTTAACTCCGATAAGAACATAGGCTTACCGCAGAATGCCATGACACCTGCCTCTCTCGCTTCCTCCTCGACCTCTGCCCAGTCATAGGCGGTCATCAGAATAATGGATACATGCTCGCCCATCTCCTTGCGAATCCGCCGTGCCACCTCGATACCGTTCATATCCGGCAGCATCCAGTCAATGATATATACGCTGTATACGTCATTGCGCATAACCGACTGATGGGTACGCAGAACTGCCTCTTTTCCCGATAAGGTCCACTCGGCACGCATCCCGATCTGTTCGAGCATATAGGACACGCTGTCACAACTGTCGAAGCTGTCGTCCACAACCAATGCCCGAAGCCCCTTTAATTCTGGGATATCCTGGGGCTCTTTTTCTTTTGAAGGCAGACGGAATGTGAACGACACTTTAACCTCTGTTCCTACATCCAGCTCACTCTTTACAGAAATAGAGCCGTTCATCATATCTACAATATTCCTGGTAATCGCCATTCCCAATCCGGTTCCCTGAATCCTGCTGATGGTAGAATTACGTTCTCTCTCAAAAGGCTCGAAAATATGCTCGACAAACTCCTGGCTCATGCCAATTCCGTTGTCCTTAATGCTAAATTCATAATTCGCGCTGCCTTTAGGGGCTCCCGGCCTTTCCGTGATCCTCAGGCTGATAATCCCTCCTGGGCCCGTATATTTTACCGCATTGCTCATCAAGTTCAAAAGCACCTGATTCAGCCGCAGCTTATCGCAAAAAATCTCCTCGTCAAATACATCCACTGTGTCAATGTACAGTTCCAACTGCTTCGCGTGGATATCAGCCTGAAGGATATTGCGCAGCCCGTGTAAAATCTCCGGCAGGCTGCATTTCTTTTCATCCAGGCGGATCTTCCCGCTTTCAATCCGGCTCATATCCAGAACATCATTGATCAGGCTCAGCAAATGATTTCCGGAGGTCATAATCTTCTGCAAATATTCCTCCACCCGTTCCTTGTGGTCAATATGGGTAATCGCAAGAGCTGTAAAACCAACAATAGCATTCATCGGAGTGCGGATATCATGGGACATATTGGACAAGAAAATACTCTTTGCCTTACTCGCCCGATTCGCCTGCATCAGCGCATCCTCCAAAAGATTCTTCTTCTCCATGGCCTCCCGAATCTCGCCGTCCACATTGCGGAAGCCCATGACAATCCCCTGGTTTTCATTCCACCCTCCGGTACGAACCACCTTCATCTGAAAATATTTTGTATTGCCGTTCCATGAGACACGGTGATTGACAAAATGAATACCCTTTTCTGCCAGTTTGCTTCTCAAATTCTCCCTTGATACCTCCTGCCGCATCATATCGCGGTCAGCCTCATAGACAAAGGCTTCTATGTAATTCTCCATGCTCTTTTCAAATGAAATCTCACCATGGAAAACAGAATCAAACATTTCTGTCTGATCCTTTGTACCTTGAAGCGGAATCCCCCTTCCTGTACTGAGATCAAAATAGCACACCCTGTTATAATCGATACTCAAAGCCTGGACTAACGCCTGGTTATGCTGGTCTTTCTTCTCCTCCTCCAGCTTCTGCTTCGTACAGTCCAGAAGAAAACGCTGGTAGAATTCCTCTCCATTCTCTTTCAAGAGCTTAATATTCCCCATCACATGCAGAAGCTTCCCGTCTTTATGCTTCACACGGTATTCCACACTGGCGCTGTCTCCTATTCTCTTAAGCGATGTAATGCTCTCCCTAAGCTTTGGCTTATCCTCATCCAACACAGAATCCGCAACCATGCAAAATCCTGCATTCATCATCTCCTCCTGGGATTCATATCCCAAAATGTTAAGCGCCGCCCTGTTAATACTGGTGATACTTGAACCATCCAAAGTATGACACAAAATCCCGCAATCCATGGTCGTAAACACCGTCTCCAGAGTGCGGTTCTTCTCTACGATCTCCTTCTCATAAGCGCGTTCCTGCGTCACGTCGATTGCAACTCCTACCGTCCCCATCACGCTTCCATCCAGATCATACAAGGGTGACTTATATGTGGTAAGAAGCCGCGTGCCCTCTCCTGTCTTGATGGTTTCCTCAGAAATACAGGTCTGCCGCCTGCTCATGACTTCCCGTTCAGACTCGATACATGCCGGATCATCCGCCTCTACATCCCAAATATAGGCATGACCGCGTCCCTCCACCTGTTCCTTTGTCTTATTCACAGTCCTGCAAAAGCTGTCGTTCACCTTCTCGTGGATTCCGTCCTTGTCCTTATACCATATAAGGTTGGGAACATTGTTGATCGTAGCCTCGAAAAACTGGCTGGTCTGCCAGTAATCCTTCTCCATCCTCTGCTCATGCTGTAACTTCTGAAAACGGAACTTCGCCTCCGCGTCCGACATTGGCATCACCCAGACGTCGCACACCTCTCCTAAACAATCTTCTATCGTCAATATCTGCTCTTTGCCCGCAAGCAGGATAAGGCGGGCCTTCGGCTTTTTACCGGCAAGCAAAGCCTGCAAGGTCTTTCTGCAGTCCTTCTCCATAAGGTTCGCCAGGATTATATCCGCCCTGGCAGCCTGTCCTGAGTCAAATTCCTCACTTTCATAAAACTCATGTGTAAAGTGCTCAAACGGAAGTATTTCCTTCATACTCTCAAAGGCGCTACATGGACGACCTGTTAAATAGAAATGTAAGCAGCAATAATACATGGTCTGTTCTCCCCTCTTAATTCTGCAAATATAACTCTGATGAATGCGGTACTCCCGTGTCAGCACACGAAACTAATAGCTACGCATATTATATCTCATATTTTATCAACTGTTAAAATCTATGTCAATATGCATTATCGGACGAAGTCGGGTCGTTTTGCCAGGATATTGCTTTCTTATTTTTATATGTGATATAATGTAAGCAGCTTTACATCACATAAACCCGTTTATCAAAGAAAGGAAACAGAAGTATACTATGAAAGAATCAACCAGACAGATTGCAGAAAGGTTTCAATGTAAATATACTGTTTTTGAAAAGGGCACCGACCCAGCATTACTGAACCAGGCTTATCGGACTGCCTTTCATGCCGGCAAAAAGAGTGGGGGCTTTCCGGCGATTCTTTTACTGGAGGAGAATGTAATAGACTGGCTGGATTACGTTTCCCAGGAGAACCTCAATCGTGACGCACTTATTGCGGACTGTGGGAATAACGGCAAGGAGATTCTCAAAGAACGTTTTGAAGGATATATGGAGGACTTTGAAATAGATGATATGGACGATTTCATCGGGAAAGAAACCGAAGGAGAGATTGTAAATCATTTTATAAGCTATATATCATTTCGCGGCAACGAATTGGCAGAAGATACCCTTCTCCTTGAACTTCCCGTCAAAAACCCCTGGGAGATTATCGCCTACCTTCCCATGGGCGGTTGGAATGACTGTCCTGCGCCGGAGGATATGATCTCGATCTGTAAATACTGGTATGAGAAGTATCAGGCTGTTCCCGCGGCATTTACCAGCGATGTATTGGAGTTCTATGCACCCGCCAGACTGAACGGAGAGGACAGCCTTGAGGCCGCCAAGGAGCACTATGCCTTCTGCACAGACAGAATCGACCAGGGAACCAGGACATGTAAAGTGTCAGAATTGGCGGCAGGGCTTGAGGAATCAAATGTGTGGTATTTTTGGTGGGATTAATATCTTTGAGCTTTCTGTACGGTGTTTGTTCACAAATGCCTCAACAGAAAGCTCTTTTCACTTCGATTACATGCCTGTCCGGATCATAAAATCGAATCACTTCGTTCTCATCCTCATCTCGCCCGACTAAAAACTCCACATGAAAATCCGATGCCGCCAATCTTTCCCTAAACGCCTCCACATCCAGAGTCTCAAAGTATAACTCCATATCATTACCGCCATATACGGCTGAAATCTCCAGGGAATCCTCCCAGGGCGAACTCTCCTCCAGAACAATCCCTCCGGCAAACAGAACCTTCCTTCCCAAATCAGCCGTAACCATAAGCCCCAACACCTCCTGATAAAACCGGCGTGACCGTTCTATATCTTTCACTATCAATAATACATTCTTTAATACCACTTTTATTCCTCCATACACAATGATTGAAGCCCCAACACCCTGTCCATAAAAATCCGGTTCAGCACATCCCAATCCTTCAGATGGTCATCCTCCATCAAATCAGCAATCTCTTTCTGTCTCTCAAGCTCTGACGCTATAAAATCAATCACTAAGGGAAGCTGCGGATTGAGCTGTCCCTCCTTTGTCGTCTTCTTAATTCTAAGAAGTTCTTCTACTTGGGTGCAAAGCCCCTCCGGCAGCTTAAGCTTCATCAGCTCATCAAACAGCACCGGAGGCGGACAATGATTTTCTTCTATATACCGGCATGCCAACAACGGGCGCAGGGCATAGAAGTACTTCTTATACTTTACCCTGTCCGTCTGTAAATGACCGTAAAATGTATTGGCAGCCGTCCCCCGATAATGATGTACCGCCGCCTTCTTAGAAAAATATACCTTGGCTTCTCGATAAATCTCATCCCATTCCGGACGTTTACGATAAACCACAGGAGAATTACTCCATTCAAACAGCGTGGCATTGCCTTTATAGAACTGTCTCAGCGCCTTCTTCAAATCCCATCCATTGATATCCAACACATCATCCAACTGCCAGTCAATCGTATCCTTCTTTTCATCCAGTCGAAGATAATCCTTGCGCACTCTCTGATAAACGAACCGCACGTCATAATCGCTGTCAGGAGACGATAATCCCCATGCCCGGCTGCCAGATTCCACAGCCAGAAGTATCCTTACATTCTCCCTTTGCTCTATCTCGTCTAATTTCACCTGAATCTCGTCAAATATATCTCTCATGAAAACATCTCCTGAACTGTTCCTGTCTCGATACTTTTCCGGTTCACATACTCTACGAACGCCTCAACCTTCTCCATGTCCGGCCCATCCGGAAGCGTACAGTTTTCTGCCGCTTCCTCCAGACGCCTCTCATAGTCCGCCACAATCTCATAGAACTCTGCCTGAAAAGTCCCGTCTGCTTTCTGGAAGCCTCCCTGGCGCACCTTCATAAGCAGCTCTAAGTCTCCTCGCCTGTTGGTCCGAATCTGCCCGTGTTCCAGGATATCGAATGCCATCATAAAGAGGCGAAGCAGATGCATGGCATGTTTATTCAGGTGGTTATCATCCTTCTTCTTATTCCGTTTGCCAATCTTATCGTAATCTCTCACCACGTTACTCATCGTCGCCCACATACCCTCGTAATCCCGCAGCGGCAGATGCGTATAACTGGCGTCCACAAAAATCTCTGTCTCCAACTCAGGATTCAAAGCCTCGTCAATATACAGCCGGATACTTCCATTAGAAAACGTCCCATATCTCCGGTTGAAATCATACAATGCATTTTTCACAGAAGTTAAAATATGCCTCTCCCGTTCCGTCTGCTCCATGTTATCCCGCGCAATAGCATTCTGCAGGCGGCGAAGCTGCGCCCCCGCATAACCCCCAAAAGATTTCACGGCACGCTTTGTCAAAAACAGGTCTGTATGGTCAATCAATTCCTGTCCAAGCCTCGTCTTGATTAAATACTGGTCTTCATCCAGCCCTAACAGTTCGCAGGTATTCGGATTACATTCCAACAGCAGGCGTATAATCTTGTTGAAGGAATAAATCACCGTATCTGTCTGCCGGTCCTCATACTGCTCGAACCGAGTAAGGCCAAGCAAATCTGAGGGCAAGGAGAGTGTGACCCCGCGAAAATCAACATCACTGTTCTCATTACTGGTGCCATAGGCATGGCTGCCGCCCAGTCCGAGAAGGATAATACGGCTGCCAAGGCGTTCATTGGTTCTGAGAAAATCATATTCTTTTGTCATCATCAAAGCTCTGAAATCCATGGAAATCACCTTCTTCTTACATTAAAACGGCACAACCGTATGAGGTTTTTGGCTCTGCTCTACCTGTCTCCAGATATGTCTTACAGAAGAAAAACTAGCCCATATTGCAAGAGCGTATCCTATAACCAAATCCTTTGCCACACCTTGAATGACCTCTGGTTCTTCTAAAAATGCAGGAACAAGGGCTAGGGAATCTACCAAAGAAAGATAATACATATCTCCGAGCTCCTGATAAATCACAATTCCAAGCGAAGCATATTCCGCCGCCATAATCATCAGGCAGGCGGTTACAATACAGATTACGATTCCCTTTCTTGACAACCTCCTGCCAAGCATATCATAACCTTTTATTCCGCAAAATACCATCGCAAATCCGGCAATTCCGGCAATGAAGCCAAACATACCAATCACCACCCACAAAACGGCACCGAGTAAAGTTCCTAAAACCGCCCCAAGAAGCCCCAGAAATATATTCTCCTTCTGCCCGTTTTGCCCGCTTGTGCCGTTTATCTCCTGCGTAAAGCAATTCTCACAGAGCAAGACCGGCGTTCCGTCTAAGGCCGCGGCACGCAGAGGCAGTACATTTTTACACTGAGAACAGCAGTTGCGTATTCCACATTCCAGACATTTGGAAGTAAGCTCTGAAACAATGTGCGTCAGATTGTCCTTGTCGTCTATCTCGGTTGACTCCACGTTGAGGGTAATCGTATCATTACCGTTATAGCCCGTATATTGTATGGTTGAATGTCTTTGTTCCAGTTCTTGAAGAAAGGCTAAAAAGTTATCTTTTACTCCGCTTTTTTCTATGTCTGCATGAAGCTGTATCCGAAACTGATTCAGCGCCTTCACCGGTATGATCAGCAGCGCAATCCCATTCACAGCCCCATGCATTACATTATAGGTTTTCTCATACACAAAGCCTTCTGGCATGAGATTTTCAATCTGTATATCCATAATTTTTTCCTCCTTCGATTAAAAAACTAATGCTTATATGCTGAAAAAGAAATATCATATGCAATTACATAATATACTCCTGCTAAATATTTTCCAATTACTCTATAATCATTAGCAACTCTTATCACATCCAGTTTTGAATCAGGGCTAACAATATTCGTATGCCTCAATGAAGCTTGCATATTCTTTGTAAACTGTTTAAAAGGCAGCGTCTCATATCCAATCCTCTTGCTTTCTTTTCCAAAGTCCCTCCATGTTTTTCCAGTTATATTTTTCATTTTGATTCTAAACTGTTCATAGAATCTCAATCTGTCATTTTTATCCCGTATGCCATCAGGACTGTAACTGCTATTGGACAGCTCATGTTCAAAGCTAATAGAAATATTCTTTTCTTCGCCTGCACGCCTTAAACGTTCTTCTACCTGCTTATCTATATAATCCTTCTGATTATCCTTAATTCTTGACATAATTCTCCTTAAAATATTCGACAATTGACTGTCTTGAAATCTCTGAATTAAACTTTCTGCCTCCGCTAGTTGCATCAAGCCATGGACTTTCTGCATGTGTCTTATTTCTCAGGCCAGAAGCAGAATATTTCCCAAAAACCGAATAGACATCTTCAAGTAATTCTTTATCTTCGCCGCTGATTTTGGACAAACTTTTCACCATCTCTGCTTCATCAGTGTGCAGGTCATAGGCATTATCAAAGCTTCTCCACACTTCCTCCACTACCGGTCCATGTTCCCATGCCACAATCTTTTCATCAAACAGCGACCCCTTATCTAATGCAAGCGAACATCCTTCTGCATAATATAAAAGCTTGAGAAGTTTAAGAAGTGTCATCCTTTCATCCTCTCCATTATTAACATCTTCACAATTCCTGAAAATAAACCATCTAGCAATATCTATTGCCTTATATCTTCCCATAGCAAACTCCTTCTTAAATCCACTGTCAATGCTTCACAAAAATTATACCATGATCTCATTCAATGTGTCAACCAAAATAGAACAAACGTTTGTATCTCTTTTCATTAAAATCCAAAAAACTAAAAAATCTTTCACTCCTTTTTCCCACAAAAAAGGTTATATTTATTGTAAGACGTTTTACAGGACAAACCCCCTTAAGAGAGGAGAAGCATTTTGGAGGACAGAGAGCTGATTCGGCGGATTCAAAACGGACAAACAGAATACTTAAACGAGATTGCCGTCAAATACTACGATGACATCTACTATTTCTGCTGTTACCAGACCGGCAGCCGAGAGGAGGCTTACGACTTAGCTCAGGACACCTTCCTGCGTTTCATAAAATATGCAGACAATTATCAGTACCGCAATCTAAAGGGATATCTCCTGACCATTGCCATGAACCTGTGTCGGGATTATATGCGAACGGCCTCGCAGACACCGGCAAAGGCTGAACCTTTAGAATACATGGAGTATGCGGCCACGGCAGACAACACAAAAGCCCCAAACCCTGCGGGCGATACACAGACTTCGGAAAACTCTCTGGTGCTTAAAGAAGCCCTCGCAAAGCTTCCGGAGAATCAGCGGGAGGCTGTGCTTCTCCATCATTTCTACGGATATAAAAACCGAGAAATCGCCCGAATAACAGGCGCCTCTTACGATGCTGTCAAGTCCCGGCTCCGTCAGGGAATGAAACGCTTGAAGGAAGTGCTTCACCAAAGTGATTTTAACCAATAATTGCAGAAAGGAGACTTAAATACCGTGACATCACAAAAAAGAGCAACGCCTCCTGCCGGAAGGCATGAACACCAGGCCATAAATCTCACAGACTGGAAATTCCCAATGGATGAAACGAAAAAAGCCCAAAGCCTGTCCGTCATCAGGATGGCGGCAGAGCAGAAGCGTATCCGCCCCTGCCCTACATTTATAGAACAGCTCTTTAACCAGCTTCGCTTCCAGACCTGGAGGTATTGGATACTCCAAGGCATGATTCTGCTGACCGCCATGGTTTTGGCGCTTACCCTTCACAAACGACAGGCAGACCGTATAGAGACACTTGCCGCCTGCTCTGTATTCCTTGTGTTTGCGGGAAATATTTTCCTCGGCCATGTGGCAAGCCTGTTCTCCTGGCATATGGCAGAACTTGAGCAGACCTTGTACCTGAACCTGAAACAGATGGTGTGTATCCGAATGTTGGAGGCAGGAATTGCCGATCTGGTCATACTGACATTGTTCCTAATCATCACTGGCAGCAAACATCCCTCAGAAATCGGCACCTCCCTCATCTATATGCTGGTTCCGTTTCTGTGGTCAGACACCCTGTATCTGCATATGCTGACAAACCTAAGGAATATTTCCCTGGGTTTCCGTTCCCTTGCCTTTGGCCTGCTCAGCGGCATTCTTGCGCTTTTCCCTATATTATGGAAATCCGTCTATCAGCCAAAGTATCTGGTCATTTGGCAGATATTGACGCTCGCAGGGCTGTGTCTGCTGATTGCAGAAGTCTACGGCCTTCTTGGAAAAATAGAAAATGGAGGTGACATATGCCTGAATTAAAATTAGACCGTATTACAAAACACTTCAAAAATAAAATCGCCGTGGATAACGTGTCCTTAACCCTGCGGGAAGGTGTGTACGGATTTCTCGGCGCAAACGGCGCAGGAAAGACAACCCTTCTGCGCATGATCTGCGGCGTACTGAAGCCAACCTTTGGAGAGATAAGCTGCAACGGCATAGAGATTGGCAGACTGGACGGTGATTACCGATACCTTCTGGGATATCTGCCCCAGGACTTTGGCTATTATCCGGAATTTACCGCCAGACGGTATCTGGAATATCTGGCGGCATGTAAGGCAGTCCCTAAGGCTCTTGCGAAAGAGAGGGTTGAGGAAATGCTTCACCTGACCGGCCTGGCCAACGACCAGCGAAATAAAATCAAGACATTTTCTGGCGGAATGCTTCGGAGGCTTGGAATCGCCCAGGCACTTCTAAACGACCCTGAGCTTCTCATACTTGACGAGCCCACCTCCGGACTTGACCCCAAAGAACGGATACGTTTCCGCAACATTATCAGCTCACTGTCCAAGGGGCGAATCATCATCCTGTCCACCCATATCGTATCCGATGTAGAATTTATCGCAGATGAAATACTGCTTATGAAACAGGGCAGAATGATTGAGCAGGGAACTGTGGCAGAAGTCACGCAGAGCGTAAACGGCAAAGTGTGGGAATATCTTGCCGCGCCAGAGGAAGCCATAAGGATGAACGAAGCCTTCCCTGTCAGCAATCTGAAAAACGAGGGGGAAAAGGTGCGCCTTCGGCTTCTGTCAGACACATGCCCCTGTGAAGGCGCAATAAAGGTTCCCCCAGGACTTGAGGACGTATATTTATATCACTTTGAGGAGGTGTCAGAACATGGGGACCATTTGGAAAGAAGAACTTTATAAGATAGCATCCAGAAAAATCGTCTGGCTTGGCGTGTTTCTTTTGCTCGCTTTCGTAACGATACGCTTATATGGAGAATGCTGCCACTATACCACCACCATTGACGGAAATACTTATCAGGGACGCGAGGCAATCCGCAAAGACAAGGAGTTGACCCGCCGCTGCGCAGGACTGCTGACCAAAGAAAAAGTGAGCCGTCTCTACAAAGAATATGGTTTCTTTTATTATGACAGAAAAACCGATACCGCTGTCGGGAACTACTGTAACCGCTTTATCACGGAAAATTTTACCAACTTCCGGCAGACCGACGGATACAGTCCGGATGAAATCCATTTCCTGAAAGGGGAGGAATGGAAACGCAATGCCGCGTACCTTCTTGAAAATGGTATACGTTTCGACTATGTCTACGGATGGAATGATTTTACGGAAATGTACGTATTCACCATAGTGGCGCTGTTTATCATATTGATTCTGGGGCTGTCTCCGGTGTTTGCCGAGGAGTATCAGCTTAAGACGGCAGATATCTTAAGGACTACCCGCCGTGGAAAAGGAAGTGGAATCTGGCTGAAAATCCTTGCGGCATTGAGCTTCTCCATCGCCCTGACATGCGGGGCCTGCGCTTATCTGTGGCTTATCTACCTTGCCGTATACGGCGCGCAGGGATGGGATGCCTCCTCCATTTTACTGAGTTTTGTCACACCTTACGGCTACTGTCCGGAAAGTATCCTGGGGTACTTTATTTACATCACATTCCTAAGCCTCGTCGGAGTCCTTCTTCTGACCGGCATTGTGATTGGTATCTCGGCTCTGTGCAAAAGTCCGTTCCTTGTGTTGATTCTCTCTCTTTGCGCATACCTGTTCCCTGTTGTCTGGGTTCAGATACTTGGACCCATGTGGCTTTTCGGAGTGACTATGACAAAAAATATCACCCATTTTATGACATCTATGCCGGTATATCTTCCGATGGGCTCAGGATTTGCATTTTCCGCAGAACAAATAATGGTACATCTGGGGATTGCCCTGGCTGTGGGAATCGGCGGGATATGCCTTGGATATCACAGATACCGAAACTGCTGAGAAATACACCTTATACCAAGTGCGCTATCTTATCCGTAACCCGCACAAAGGGTTCCCGCGACACAAGCCATACCACAGCAATACAGAACGCGATCAGCAGGGCACTCTCCACATTCGTCTCTACATCCTCAAGAACCTGAGAACGAGCCTTCAGCCAGCTATAAAAAAGCCCATGGAAGATATAGACTGCCATCGTTCTCTCCCCCAGGTAGGAGTAGGATTTCTGCTCTGACGGAAGTACCAGCATAAACAGGTAAATCAGCAAAAATGATATCCCATAGCAGACGATGCGTATCAGTATTCCTTCCACAGAGGATAACTCCAGTTCCTCATAGGAATAACGCCCATAGAAAATTTTCACCGGCAAGCGGCGGTGGTATCTGTCCCGAAACAGAAACGCCGCCATACCCCCAATGATTCCAAGAGCGCCCAGATACCCCTTCCGGTTACGGAAGGGGGTAAGCCATCCGCTGTCAAACTCCATCCCCGCCAGGAAAAAAGGAAAGAAAAATATAATCCTCGGAATGGACAGAAAGTTGCCGATTCCAAACAGCCCCACAGCAAGCCCTGCAATCAGTGATAAGAGCAGGTGGCAGGGAAGCCTTTTCACAGCAGGCGCCGCCAGCCTCCAAACGCACAATGCCAGGAGATACCACAGTGTAAATTTGGGTCTGGTAAAATATAGCTCGGTTTCTTTGTCCAGTATATATGTATATAGCAGGTAGTAGATTACTTCATACACGAAGTAAGGGATTACCAGCCCGCTAATGAGTTTTTTCACAGATGGGATTTTCTTTGAAAAATATCCCGATATAAAGATAAACGCCGGCATATGGAACGCCACAATCCCCCATTTCAGCTCATACAAAAACGGATTCTGATCATAGCACGGCTCAATAAAATGTCCGATTACCACCAGCACAATCAACAGTACCTTGTAATTATCAAAAAGATACTCTCTCTGTCTTTTCTCCATTTTCATCACCATCAAATATTTTACTTCTGATATCTGACTGGTTCAATTCGCATTTCAGAGAAAATATGGGCAATTTGAAGGATATATTTATGAATATTTTTACTGCCCTGACATCTGCTTTCTTTCACTCACGTTCTTTGTAGCCACAATATCTACCCCAGTTCCCGCAATATTTTCTACCAGAACGTCACCGATACTGATTGGCGCTCTGACCTCGACCTCCTTGAGCGCACGCACGCACTCTAAGACTTTTTTCTTAGGGATATCCTCCCTTGTCTTGACCGAAACCATCCTCTTATCCCCTCCGGATACTCTCACCGTAGACGTCACAAGCCTGGTTGGACTCGTCAACTCTTTTCTGGCATAAGAATCTCCCCGCTTGCAGGTATTTCCAGACACGCTTAAAATTGTCTCCCCCTCCACCACAGCCGTCAGCATACAGCCCAGAGGGCAGTTAATACAGATTAGTTTTTTTTCTTCCATCTTCTTATGCCTCCTCGACCTTTACGTTTATCGTCTCTAATTTGGGATACTCCATAAGCTGCTCTTTCGTAAGCACAATCTCCTCCATCTCGCCAGGGGCGACGACTGCCTTTTTCCTGTGAAGAACCCTGTCTTTATCAAAATAAACGCTTATATAACAGTTCTTGTATACATTTCCTACACGGAAGCGTACTGTCAGCCGTTCATCCATGCGTTTCACACAGATGGTTTCCGGAACCGTGTAACGCACTCCTTCTCCTGCGGTAAGAGAAACAGCTTCTTGGGACTTATCTGTAATGCCCAGTATATATTCCGCCGCCTTCTTTCCCGCTGTCTTTGCCTCCTCTGACACGAAATCAACCAAATCATGGACATGGAGTACATTTCCACATGCAAACACACCCTCAATATTCGTCTCAAGACTTTCATTCACCTTTGGTCCGGAGGTGACTGGATTTAACTCCACCCCCATCCCGCTTGAAAGCTCATTTTCCGGAATCAGCCCCACTGAGAGGAGGAGGGTGTCGCAGGAATAGAACTCCTTTGTTCCAGAAATGGGTTTCCCTTTCTCGTCAACCCTTGCAAGCGTCACACCCTCAAGCCGTTCTTTTCCCTTGATATCCACTACTGTATGGCTCAGTTTAAGGGGAATTCCATAATCGTCCAGACATTGGACGATATTTCGCTTCAGTCCGCCGGAATAAGGCATAAGCTCTGCTACCACCTTCACGTTGGCCCCCTCAAGCGTCATCCTCCTTGCCATAATCAGGCCGATATCGCCAGAGCCTAAGATTACGACCTCCCTTCCAGGCAGATATCCTTCCATATTCACCAGCCTTTGAGCCGTACCTGCTGAAAAAATTCCTGCCGGACGGAATCCCGGAATATTCAGCGCGCCCCTGGGTCGTTCTCTGCATCCCATAGCCAGAATGACTGCCTTTGCCTGAAGCTCAAACAGGCCGTCCTTCTGGTTCATGGCTGTCACCACCTTTTTTCGGCTGATATCCATAACCATCGTATTCAGCCGATACTCAATTCCTAACTCTTTTACCTGTCTGATAAATCTCCCCGCATATTCCGGTCCGGTCAATTCTTCTTTAAATGTATGCAGGCCGAAGCCGTTATGGATACACTGGTTCAGTATCCCGCCAAGCTCATTGTCGCGTTCCAGTATCACAATCCGTTGAATGCCGTTCTCTCTTGCCGAAGCTGCCGCCGCCAGCCCCGCCGGACCGCCGCCGATAATGACAATATCAAAATTTTCCATATTGCTTCCTCCTCATATTGTTAAAAAACATCCTTATTCGTTCCTGCAATCAGATAGGAAGCCCCGCCGGATTTCGTCACTTCCCGTATATCCATCCTCCACTCCCTCGCCAGAATCTCCATGGTTCTCGGTGAACAAAAGCCTGACTGGCAGCGTCCCATGCCTGCCCTTGTCCTGCGCTTCACCCCGTCCAGGGACTTTGCGCCAAGGGGACGCCGGATTGCGTCTAAAATCTCCCCCTCTGTAATCATCTCACAGCGGCAAATGATATTTCCATATGCAGGCTTCTTGCGAATCAGCGCTGCGCGCGCCTCCCTGGACAGTGTCTCTGGCTTCAAGATTCCTTTTCTTGTGGAAACGAAATCCTCTTTCTCACAAAGTCCCATCCGTTCCCTTAATATTCCGGCAATCCGTTCACCTATGGCCGGACAGCCCGTAAGCCCTGGCGACTCGATTCCCGCACAATCTATAAAACCTGGCGCATCCTCTAATTCTCCTATGATAAATTCATCCCCGTCCTCATGGGCGCGAAGTCCCGCAAAGGAGGTGATTACCTGGCGCATGGGAAGCTTCTTCACATTCAGTCCGGCTTTTAGAAGCACCTGGTCAAGCCCTTCCCTGGTGGTATTCGTCCCCTCCTTATCCTGAACGTCAATTGCCGTCGGTCCTAAAATCAGATTACCGTGAGCCGTCGGCGCAACCAGAATCCCTTTACCGAATTTCCCCGGCAGAGTAAATATGGTACTCCTCACATGGTTCCCCGCACTCTTATCCAGCAGGCAGTAATCTCCCCGCCTTGCCGTAATGTGTATCTTTTGCTCACTGACCATATTGTGGAACAAATCTGCGTAAACTCCTGCCGCGTTTACCACATATTCCGCAAAATAAACGCCCCGGCTTGTCACAAGCCGATAACCCTTCCCCTGTTTTGTAATACCTGTCACCTCGGTACAGAAATGGAATTCCACTCCGTTTACATTGGCATTTTCCGCCAGGGCAATATTCAGCTCAAACGGACAGACAATCCCTCCCGTGGGCGCATAGAGAGCCGCATATATCTCCTCTGAAAGATTTGGTTCCCTTTGCAAAGCTTCTTCTCTGCTTAATATCCGAAGTCCTTTCACGCCGTTGGATACGCCCCTTTCACAGAGAGCCTCAAGCCTTGGCATATCCTCTTTACTCCGGCAGACCACCAAAGAGCCATTCCTTATGAAGGGAATATCCAATTCCTCTGCCAGGGACTCCATCAGCTCGTTTCCCCGCAGGTTCATTTTCGCTTTCAGCGAACCCGTGGGGGCGTCATAGCCGGCATGAACGATACCGCTGTTGGCCTTGGACGTTTTGCAGCACACGTCTTCTTCCTTTTCTAACACGCAGACATTTACCTTGTAACGGGACAGTTCCCTTGCAGCGGCAGCGCCGGACACACCCCCGCCAATAATAATGACATCATATTTATACATAACTTAAGTCTCCTTCTCTATATCTGATAGCTGCAAAAGAGCAGAACAATAAACGCATATCTCTCAATGCGGTTATTGCTCTGCTCTTTTCTCCTGCAAATCCTCTATTCCTGTTCTTCCTTTGCCCATCCATAAGCGTATTTGACCGCCTTGTTCCACCCGCGTATCTTCTCCATACGCTTCTCCTCTGGGATAGACGGTGCAAAGGTCTTATCAATCGCCCAGTTCTTCACCACTTCCTCCTTATTCCTCCAGTATCCGACTGCCAGACCTGCCAGATAAGCCGCGCCCATCGCTGTCGTCTCCACACACTGAGGACGCTTAACCGGCGCATTGATGATATCAGCCTGAGTCTGCATCAGGAAATCATTAGCGCTTGCGCCACCGTCCACCTTAAGGGACGCCAGTGAAATCCCTGAATCTGCTTTCATCGCTGTCAGCACGTCGTTGACCTGGTAAGCGAGTGATTCCAGGGTGGCACGGATAATGTGGTACTTGTTCACCCCGCGGGTAATTCCTACAATGGTTCCTCTTGCATACTGATCCCAATGAGGCGCGCCAAGCCCTGTAAACGCCGGCACCACATAGCATCCGTTGGTATCCTTCACCTTCTTTGCCATGTACTCCGAATCCATAGCAGAATCAATCAGCCTCATCTCGTCTCTTAACCACTGGACTGCCGCGCCTGCGACAAAAATAGAACCCTCCAAAGCATAATAAACCTTGCCGTCCAATCCCCATGCAATGGTGGTGACCAGCCCATTCTTCGAGAATACCGGCTTCTCCCCTGTATTCATCAAAAGGAAGCACCCTGTACCGTATGTATTCTTGGCTTCCCCTGCCGCAAAACAGGTCTGTCCGAACAATGCCGACTGCTGGTCCCCTGCCGCGCCTGCGATTGGAATCCCGCCTCCGAAGAAGGAGGGGTCTGCCTCCCCGTAGACACAGCTAGAAGCCTTTGCCTCTGGCAGCATACATCTGGGAATATCCAATTCCTGTAAAATCTCATCATCCCATTCCAGCGTATTGATATTAAAAAGCATGGTGCGGGAAGCATTAGAGTAATCTGTCACATGTACTTTCCCTTTTGTAAGCTTCCAAATCAGCCAGGTTTCTACCGTACCAAAGAGAAGCTCGCCCCTCTCGGCTCTCTCTCTGGCGCCCTTTACATGGTCGAGAATCCATTTTACCTTTGTTCCGGCAAAATACGCGTCAATCACCAACCCTGTCTTCTCACGAAACTTATCCGTAAGCCCCTTCTCCTTCAGGGAATCGCAATACTCTGACGTCCTTCTGCATTGCCATACGATTGCATGGTAGATTGGCTCTCCGGTATTCTTGTCCCATACAATCGCTGTCTCCCGCTGGTTCGTAATTCCAATCGCCGCGATATCCTCCGCTGTGGCGCCAATCATGCTCATGGCCTCCACGGCAACTCCCATCTGGCTCGCCCAAATCTCGTCGGCATCATGCTCTACCCAGCCTGGCTTTGGAAAATACTGTTTGAATTCCCTCTGCGCAACGCTGCACATCTGGCCTGCTTCGTTAAAAAGGATACATCTGTTGCTCGTCGTCCCTGCATCCAACGCCATTACATACTTTGCCATCCTCACACCCTCCTGAATCTCGTATTTTTATATTTATTGAGTGGTAAAATCATACTACATCCGCCACACATCCCTGTTCGTCGTGGATACTGCAATCACTCCGGCAGACAGTACGTTCATCACATCCTCTTTGTCGTTAATCAGCCCTCCGGCAATAATCGGGGTTCTGGATATCTGGCAAATCTCCTTGATTACCTTGGGCATCAATCCCGGAAGCACCTCTATGAAATCGGGCTTTACCGTATGCTGCTGATTCCGGATATTCTCCAATGCCATGGAGTCAATGAGAAAATAACGAAGCACCGTACACAGGGACAACTCCTTTCCCCTTTTGATTAGCGCCGGCTTCGTCGTGATAATCCCATCGGCTTGTGTATTCTGCTTAATATAGTCTACCGCCACCTCTTTTGAGCCTAATCCTGCGATTAGGTCTATATGGACCATTGCCATTCTTCCGGTCTCCTTCACCCTGCCCACAATATCCCTGATGGTGCAAATATCTCCAAACAGGATAAAGACGACTCGGATATCCTCCAATTCACAGCAGCTTAATAGACCTTCCATGTCCTTTACTGCCGCCACAACGGGATTGCTCTCGATTGCATCGTAATATTTTCTGTCCATCCCTTTTCCCTCTTACATTACGTCTAAGATATGATATAAGAAAAAGAGCAAACCAAATAACAACATCTCTGTTGTAATCCTTCGCTCTCCCATCTCTACACGTTCATGAAACTGATATAACTATACCATATTGCTGCCAGTAAATCAATCCCAGTATTACAAACAACTCAACAATATTTTTTATCGTCCTACCCATACCTGTTCTCCTTCTACCTGAATCTCATACTCTCTCATAAGCTCTTGGAATCCTTCATTTTCCAGAATCTTTGGCGTCTTTACAATATACTCCTGTATGGTCTGGGCACACTGGTCCCGACCTATGGCTTTATCCTGGCACATCAGCCGTATATATGCGACTTTCAACTTCTCTGAACCGCCCAACTCCTCGATTCCCTGGCCGCAAATCTCCTTTGCCTTCTCAGTAAGTCCGCTGCCTATATATAATTCTGTCATTTTCTCATACGCTGTAACCATGCATTCCTGAATCTCTTTTGTCTCCTCCCCGTCTGATACCTTATCAAGACACCGCCTTCCGATACGGAGAATTTCCTCTGATGCCTGCTCTGTATTAAGCAGGCCGTAACCTCTGATAAGGCAGCGGTCATAACGCCCCGTGGGGTCCTCCTTTGCTTTTTCTTCCAGATAGAAAAGGCTTCCCTCCAATATTTCCGGCTCTTTCTGCTTTCCCATGAGAGCCTCTGCAACGCCTTTCAGATTCACGGCTGTGGCATACTCCTGTATCTTGTCCAGATAATAAATACCCTTCTCGTAATCCTTCAAATCCAGGATATATGCTAACGCCAAATCCATATACGCCTCGCCGCCTCCACGCGTTAGTATTTCTACTGTATCCTCCTGTAATGTATCCTCCTGTACTTCGCTTTCCATTAGTGTATTTTCCTGCTGAAAATCTTCCTGTGCTATGTCAGAAAGCTCTGATTCCCCTCCTGATTCTGTGAAGTCTTGAGACTCCTTAACTTTCCAGGCCGTGCCTAGGATAACCGCCGCACTGGCAGCCATAAGAAGCCGCTTGCGCTTGGCAGGCGTATGTTCTGTTTTCTTCTTATATTGTGGGATATTCCTTCTGATATCTGCCGCATTTTGATAGGATGTTCTGAGTTGGTCATTTAGACTCTTTGAAATGATTCTGAGAAATCTTCTTTCCTCCCGTCCGCTAAGCGGGGGCGTTGGAATTGCTGTGGCAAGAAGATACTGGATGGTCTTTCCCAGACCATAGATGTCAAGTTTCACGCTTCCACGCTGATAGTAGGCATCTTCCCTCGGCAGGAAGCACTCCCTGACAACGCGCCTCTGCATGAACCGCAGCCGCTTTTCGTTTGAGCCTGCCTCCAAATCCAGGAAATAGGGAGTTCCGTCGTCTGTTATCACAATGCTGTAAGGGTTCACATACTGGTAATACGGCTTTTTCCGGCATTTGTGAATCATACTCAACTGATTGGCAATCTCCCGCATCAGGGAGAATAACTGCTCTTTTGTAATATTGGGGTTAGACTTAAGCCATCCTGCCAGTATTTTTCCTTCCACATACTCTGAGCTGATATAGCATGTCTGCCCGTGTGTGATTAGACGCAATACGTCATATCCTTCTTTTCCTGTCAAATACACCACCTCTTTCTTTGTAATTGGACATAATTTAAAATTTACCTTTGTTTGGAATATTCATGTGAAAATCACTGAAATAAATTGAAATAATGACTTAGTAGATTCTTTGGAATATTAGATTGATTTATATATTACTTGATTTTTAGGGAAAATACAAGTATTTTTGAAAAATCCGTCTCATTTTTATTGCTAAAAATCCATACTCCACTTTTTTCTATATACAAAAGTCCCTGCCATCCGGCAGGGACGTCCCATATTAGTGGATTAGCATTTTATTACCTAGGCCGGCCTCTATTACTCTTTCTTCCAAATAGTAATACTTTTACGGAGTGGTACACGGCCATATTTCTTCATCTGCTGGCTGCTATTTCCCTTTTGCTGTCTCAGACAGAAAACCTTTACGGGAGTAAATCCAAACTGTTCAGCAAGACTTGTTGATAGATAGTCAACCGGAATCACCTCACCGCCATATCGTACATTGTCATTCACAAATGCTACAAATGCACCTTTTTTGCACACACGATATAATTCTGCATAGATAAATGCAAGTTCTGTAAAGTATCCCTCTATCATTCGCAGAACACCAATATTGTTCAAATCACCGTTGGCTTTGCGCTTTTCCATAGCTATATTAATTTCTTGAAATGCATCATTAGATTTGATTGTATCATAAATATAATGAAATCTATCAAGCGCGCCTATAACTTCATAGTGCTCTCTAAGCACCTCCATCTTTGACTTATTCTCAACTGTGCAAGAAAGCAAAGCCTGGCGCATTTCTTTAATAGCTTCTTCACCGAGTCCTAAAAAAACAAGTTCAAGAGCATATGTTCTGGTATAATCATATCTATTGCAATAGGGTGGTGATGTGATTACTCCCTTAAGACTGTCTGGTTCTACCTGCGGCAGCTCGAACAGAGCGCTGCCTTGCTTGAAATTAATGCTTGCAGGCGATTCCATGCATCCATTTGTCTGTATCACCCTTATATCGGATAAAACATGTTCTAATTCTTCCTGTACCGCTTCCTTTATACTTTCAATCACTTCCCGGCAATAATGTTTAGGCAGAAGTTTGCGTCCGGCTTTTTTACGTGCTATATTAGCATTAAAAACCTTTTTTGAACGGGAATCCCAACTTAAATATTGTCCGCTTTTTGATGTGTAGCTGCATCTTTCAAGGGAGTTAATCATGCAGAGAGTAAAAAGATTTTTTGACTCATCAGAATAATCAGACTCCAAAATCCAATCTTTTGCATACTGAATATACTTTTCATTTTGCTCTGGATATGCAGTATCTGTGATAGTGATATACGGAGTTTTACCTAAATATTCTTTCGGCAAGACCAATGAACGAAACTCATCACTCATCCTCTTTATTTCCTCGATATCATATTGCATCACATTAACCTTAGCATTTATTGCAATTCCAGACAGAGGCATAATATCATAACCAACGCTGTTAATTCCTCGCATCTGACATACTAACGCCGTTGTTCCCGATCCCATAAAAGGATCCATTACTGTATCGCCTGGTCTCACGTCCATGTCATCCAATAATGTATTCACAAGGTCTGCCGAAAATCCCTCTTTATATTTTAACCAACTATGCAAAGTATCCTTTTTGCTCAACTGATAACTAACGCTTCGTCTGTCAAATTTATTTGTTATCTCAAGGATAGGCTCATATTTTTTTTCCAGAGCCTGCCGGGCATCTTCGCAGCACAAACCATCAGCCGAAAAATGATCTACAATGTAATTAGTTTTGTCAGTAAATTCTTGTGTCATTCCTGACATCTCAAATAACGTTAATTGTTCCATATCCGTTTCACCTCTCATAGCTCAATTAACCAATTACAATATTCTATTAGCTGATTATTATTCGTCAAATTCGACGCATTGGTTAATGTCACCTCCGTCAACTGATTATATATCTCCTCTGCCATAGAATATTGAATTGCTGCACCAATAAAAGAGGTTTTCATTTCAGGGTATCCCGCTTTATTAAAACTTTCGCGAATTCGATTTAAAGCGGAATTTCCAGTTTTCCAATGTTCATCTGCGCCTGCAGGATCAATTCCGCCTTTTAGCTCGCCGAACATAATCGCACGTTCATCACAACGAACTATGCCATCATAATCAGCGATATCACTGGAAAACAAGCAAATGTCGGTATTTTTGCATTAAAGATAAGGATTCGTTCTCCCCCTCTATTCCTCCAATGTAACGCTTTCACATTCGTCTCTGTTCCCGCAACATTACCGTCTATCCTTCTCCAATGCTTTGACCCTTTAGAAATACAGTCACATGTTATTCCCCTGACACTCATACTTGAATAAATAGCGCGAATAAGCTTTTCTTGACCAAGATCACCAATCTTATTGCGCATGGTTCCGCCTACTGCGTCTCCTTTGATGAGGAGATAACGGAAAGTCGCTTCATCAATATACGCTTTTCCAGATGGCTTCAAAAACTCATCGATTAATTCTTTTATTGCCATGGTTTGATCTTCCTCATCTAAATATGACAGCGATTTACCTGATAGACCTGCCGCTGTAATCAAAAATGGCCGAACTTCCGGAATAGTAAGTAAGTCTTCGGCCTTTTGAGTATGAGCTGCCATTGCCTTAAATGCTAATGCATTTTTTACATATGGATCTCCAACTCGATTCTTCTCTAATGCAATCCTTAAAAAACCTGCTCTTGTTTCTTCATGGGTTGTCACAAGACTTTCTGCCGAAGTAATGAATCTATTGTTGATCGACATATTAAGTATTCCTCCTGCTATCTATTTATAATCACTGTTCTCATGGTATACAAAAACCGCCGCACGCCTAACCGTGCAGCGGCCTCATTCCATCTACTATTCTACATTCCCCTTCTTCTGCCTGTAACTCAGCTCTCTCGGCGTATACAGATGTCTCGGAATACCGTCAACCATAACCGGAGAAACATCACCCTGAATCAGCGGTCTTACATAGGAAATGAACTCACTCGTCACATAAGTTCCCTCCTCATTTACCCACTCTCTCGGAACAAGCTTCTCATCGTTGGCAATCTTGTGAACATCCTTCACCTCAGTTCCGCACTGATAAGGATCATCAGACAATCTCTGAAGAACTACCATCTTACCGGTATCTCCCTCGTCTGCTGCCTTCACAGCCGCACCGCCAACCTGGTAAGCCTCCAGGATATCTACACGAGACGCTGCATGTGACGCAGAACGCTGTAACGTACTCAGCTCAATCGCACGGGTCTTGCATCCAAGCTCGCCTGCAATAAAGCTTGCAAGATAAGAAGCTGTACCTGACAACTGCTTATGTCCGAACGCATCTACAAAGTCAATGCTGTTTCCAAGCTCACATACATAAGTTCCGTCTGCGGTACGGATTCCCTCTGATACAGCAACCACGATAGAGGTCTTCTTCTCCAAAAGCTCTCTGACTCTGCTTCCAAAAGCCTGAAGATCAAAGGTTGTCTCCGGCAGGTAAATCAGATCCGGACCCTCGCAGTCCTCTCCCTCGGACAACGCCGCTGAACCTGTCAGCCATCCCGCATTACGTCCCATAATCTCTACAATCGTAACGATTCCGTTCTCGGTCTCCAGACAGAAGCTGTCACGGATAATCTCCTTCATGGAGGTACCGATATATTTTGCAGCGCTTCCATATCCAGGTGTGTGATCTGTCAATGCAAGGTCATTATCAATCGTCTTCGGACATCCGATGAATCTTGTTGAAAATCCTGTGATAATTGCATAATCGGATAACTTCTTAATCGTATCCATGGAATCATTCCCACCGATATAGATAAACGCTTCAATATCCAGCTTCTCAAGAATCTCAAAAATCTTATCATAAACCTCGCGGTTCTCGTGAATCTCCGGAAGTTTATAACGGCATGAACCTAAAAATGCCGCCGGCGTTCTCTTAAGCAGCTCTACATCCAATTCTGTCTTGATATGATCTGCCAGGTCAATATAATTCTCCTCCAACAATCCCTGTACGCCATGAAGCATACCGTATACCTTCTGTGCCCCACGGTCCTTTGCCGTACGGTAAACCCCCGCAAGACTTGAGTTAATCGCTGCTGTCGGCCCTCCTGACTGCCCTACAATAACATTTCTTTTCATAGTCCATATTCCTTTCTCTCTTAGATAAATTGCTGACGATATTACAATCTTAATATATTCCGATGTAATTGTCTACTATTGCTGTTCCCTGGCTGCGTTCTGTGCAAAGATATATCCTTTCATACATCCATTGCCCGTAACCTCCACAACCTCGCCGTCTTCCATCTCAACCTCCATCTCACACTGGTTTCGGCAGACTTCACACGCAATCTTTTTCTTCTCCATCCACGGACTCCTCCTTTAAGGAACTGTGTAAATTAACGCCCCATCATCCCCGATACATCAAGTCCATATCGCCATGGTACGATAAAAGTCCTTACAGAGAAACTGCAAGGACTTTTAACGTGGGCGAGAGGATTCGAACCCCCGACCTTCTGGTCCGTAGCCAGACGCTCTATCCAGCTGAGCTACGCCCACATATTGACAATCTTTTTACAACGATATTTATTATATCCCAGTTGTCCAAGATTGTCAATAGAGTTTTTGCATTTATTTTATAGAGTATTGATAAACCGCATAAACGCCTTGCGACCTTCCTCTGTGCACTTGTACACTCCCGCATCCTCCAGCACATGGGTAAAGGTAATGCCAATCTCCTCCTTAAGCACCTCCATCACATTCTCACGTGTGATATTGTCATACTTTGGAAGGAAATCTTCTGCCCACTGGGCATGCTTCTTTATCTTCTCGTTTTCCCTGATGTCCTTGCCCTCTACCAGGTAATCTGCGAGAATCTCCATCTCCTCCTTTAATCTGGACGGCAGCACCGCCAGTCCCATAACCTCAATCAGACCAATATTCTCTTTCTTAATATTATGGTACTGAGCATGAGGATGGTAAACGCCAAGAGGATGTTCTTCTGTCGTAATATTATTTCTCAGAGTCAAATCAAGCTCATAGGTATCACCCACTTTTCTTGCAATCGGCGTGATTGTATTATGGGGTTCCCCGTCTGTCTCCGCGAAAATGAACGCCTCCTCGTCTGTATATCCCCTCCAGGCGCCCAGAACATGGTCGGCCAGTTCAATCAGGCGCTTCTCGTCCTTATTCCTGATGCGAAGCACAGACAGGGGCCATTTCACAATTCCTGCCTCCACATCCTCATAGCCTGGGATTGTCACAGCCTGCTCGATTGGCGCCTTCGCCATGGCAAATGTATAATTGCCGCCCTGGAAATGGTCGTGGCTTAAAATCGAACCGCCCACAATCGGAAGGTCTGCATTCGAGCCGAGGAAATAATGGGGGAACTGCTTAATAAAATCAAACAGCTTAATAAACGCTGACCGGTCAATCTTCATAGGCACATGCTGTCCGTTAAATACGATACAGTGCTCATTGTAGTACACATAGGGGGAATACTGGAACCCCCATCTGCTGTCATTGATCGTAACCGGAATAATTCTGTGGTTCTCTCTTGCAGGATGATTCAGGCGTCCCGCGTACCCTTCGTTTTCCATGCAGAGCAGGCACTTAGGGTAGCTGCTGGCCTTAGCGTTCTTTGCCGCCGCAATCGCCTTGGGATCCTTCTCTGGCTTAGATAAGTTGATGGTAATGTCAATCTCTCCATAAGGGGAGGCTACCTTCCACTTCATATCCTTTTTCACACGGTAACGGCGGATATAGTCGCTGTCCTGGCTGAGTTTATAGTAGTAATCCGTGGCTTCCTTGGGAGATATCTCGTATTTCCTCGCAAATGTCTCCTGAACCTGGGCCGGTCTTGGAACCAGGCAGTTCATTAACTTTGTGTCAAATAAATCTCTGTATCCGATACTGTCTTCAATAATTCCGCGCTTTACGGCTTCATCCAGCAGCTCTTTTAGCACAGCCTCCAACTCAATCCTATCTGAATCCACCGCAACATCTTCGTATCCGTCTTCATGAAACATTTCCAACAGGAGGTTCGTCGTATAGATTCGCTCAGTCTCCGGAACCAAACCAGTCTGAATACCGTATTCTACTAATTTTTTGATATTTTCATTTAACATCTTCTTTTTTCCTCCACATTATATACTGCCGTATCCCAAAAGAGCAAATTAGATTGCGCCTGCGCCGTCTCCGATCTCTACTACATAAAATTCCGCCTCATGCCCTACCTTTTCCTGATAGGTCTTACCGATTTTGCTGATAAATGCATCCACAGCGTCATTCTTCACAATACTTACCGTACAGCCGCCAAAGCCCCCTCCCGTAATGCGTGAGCCAAGCACGCCTGGCATAGCCTGGGCAAGGTCTACAAGGATATCGATTTCCTCACAGGAAACCTCATAGTCATATCTCAAAGATTCATGAGAAGCATTCATCAGCTTTCCAAACAACTCCACATCCTGAGCTTTCAGCGCCTCCACGGCACGAACGGTCCTCTGGTTCTCATAGACCGCGTGTTTTGCCCGCTTCTGCCTTACCGCATCCTTGATTGCATCCTTATGCGCCTCATATTCTTCCTCTGTCAATTCCCCAAGAGAGGATATATCCATCACAGCCTTAAGCTCTTTTAGAGCAGTTTCGCACTCATTGCGCCTGTCGTTGTAGGCAGAGTCCACCAGACTGTGCTTTACCTTACTGTTGGTAATCACGATTTTCGCGTCCTTAAGTACAACCGGCGCATACTCATAGTGGAGGGTATTGGTGTCCAGGAAGATTGCATTGTCCTTCTTACCCATAGCGCTGGCAAACTGATCCATGATTCCGCAGTTACAGCCATTGAAGTTATTCTCCGAATCCTGGCCGATTAATGCAATATCCACCATAGACACCTGGTCAAATCCAAAGGTATCCTTTAAGATTACCCCAGTCAGAACCTCCAATGACGCAGATGAAGAAAGACCAGAGCCATTGGGAATATTGCCATAGATTAGGATATCGAGACCATGTGTCAGCTTATACCCCCGCTTCTCAAACGCCCACATCACGCCCTTCGGATAATTCGTCCAGTTTGCCTTCGGGTCCGGAACCAGCTCGTCAAGGCTGGTCTCAATGACGCCCAGTTTTTCAAAATTAGCCGAATAGAATCGAAGTTTCCTGTCGTCCCTGTCTCTCACAATTCCGTATGTCCCCAATGTCAATGCACAGGGAAATACGTGGCCTCCGTTATAGTCCGTATGCTCTCCAATCAGATTCACACGGCCTGGCGCGAAATAAGACCGGATTTCGCCTTCCCCCTTGTATAAATCTTTGAACTGCTGAATTAATTTTTCCTTCATAGTCATATCCTCCGTTCTTTTTTGTTGCCTGTCTACACTTTCCTTGCATATCTGTCTTATCTGTTTTATAATTATAATGAGATTAGATAATGGATACAATAAGAATATTTGATAATATTATCAGTATATTGAGGAAATGAGGCACATGATGCAGTTACACACCGAAAAAGACCACAAAGAGATAAAAAAGCACGGAAACTATGAATTTCCGGTTCATATCAGCCTGGAAAAAATTCAGGCATATGAGCAGAATTCTTTTCCCTGGCACTGGCATCCTGAAATTGAACTTACCTGGATTATGTCCGGACAGCTTGAATACTTTGTGAATGATAAGAAATACCTTCTATCCGAAGGCGAGGGACTGTTCGGCAACAGCAATTCCCTTCACTCCGGCTATATGGTAGACCAAACAGAGTGCAGCTATGTATCCGTTACCTTTCATCCCAGGTTCATTTACGGGTACGAGAACAGCCTTCTTCAGACGAAATATGTGGATTTTATTACTGCTAACGAGAGCTGGCATTCCCTGAAGCTTCAGAAAGACGTGGGGTGGCATCAGGATATTCTTGCGCAGATAAAGAGTATTTATCAGTTGTCACAAAGCCTTGCGCCGGATTTTGAACTACAAGTACATCTCATTCTTACCGGCGTCTGGCAGAAGCTCTACCAATATTACAGTTCCCTTCCCGCAAGCGAACAACAGCCCCAGAAGCATCTGGCAAGGCTTAAGGATATCTTATCCTTTATCCAGGAAAATTACACACAAGAGCTTACCTTGAACGAAATTGCAGACCATGTGAATATCTGTAAAAGTGAGTGCTGCCGTTTTTTTAAGAAATATATGAAAATGACTATCTTTGATTATATCCTGTTCCTGCGAACCCAGAACAGCCTCGCGCTTCTGCGGGAGGGAGAAAGCGTCACCAAGATTGCAAGCATGACCGGCTTCTCCTCTCCTGCGTATTACGGGCAGATATTTAAACGGTATATGGGATGTTCTCCAAGCCGCTACCGCAAGGAACATATGGAGGAGGCAGAACATTTATAAGACCGGCAGTTCAGACTCAATCGCCCCCACACAGCATACCCTGACGCAGGCAGGCTGTCTCCCCTCATAAAGCCGCCCGATACACCCGTCGCATTTTTCCATCCTGCCCTCTGCATCAAAATGGATGACTCCCTTTGGACAGGCGGACTGGCATGCGCCGCAGCCTGTGCATTTCTCTTTTTCTACCAGAATCAGTCCGTACCGCGCCTCTTTATAGATTGCCCCCTTAGGACATTTCTCCATACAAAGGCCGCAATGGACGCAGCCCACACAGATATTCTTCTGGAAATCCTCCTTAACCACCTTTTGGATGACTCTGTGGCTTTTGGCGTCCTCCTCCTCTGGGGAATGGTGGGCAGCGATACACGCGGTATAACACGCATAGCAGCCTACGCATTTTTCTTCATCAAACCTTATCTTCATCATGTCCCATCCTCTCGATTCTGCAGAAATATCCCTTAAAGCCCGGAAATCCGGAGATGGGGTCCACATAATCTTTATGAATCAGCTCATTTGCGTCCCCGTTCGGGCTCCCGTGATAGATATAGACAACTCCCGCCTTCCCCTGGTTATTGTAAGCGGCAATCCCTGTGACCGATCCGGCAGGAGACGTAATCCGGACATTCTCACCGTCTGCAACGCTATACCTTCTTCCGTCGTCCGGATGTATCTCAACAAGCGGAGCATCTTCAAGCCTTCCAAGCCAGGGCATCCGGTATAACCGCGAATGAAACAACTGGGGCTTCCTGCTTCCGGTATTTAAAATCAGCGGATATTCCTCCCTGCCGATTCCAGGGTCGTCCCAATGCTCTCGGTAATCCCGATACTCAGGCAGCCCGCTGTATCCATGGCTGTCCCTGTAACGCTCTAGTATGAGGGATTTAAACTCCACCTTGCCGGACGGGGTATGAAACGGCTCTTTCTCGTAGGTCTTTACACAAGGCTGATAGAGCTTCTTTCCCAACATCCCCTCCGGATGGCTCTTAAGCTCGCAAAGGGTAAGTCCGGACGGTTTAAGGATATACTCCATATAAGCCTCGTATCCACCCTCAAGAATCTCATCAGCAATCCCAGGCTCTCTTACCTTCATCCTCCGGAGTACCTCCATAATAATCTCAATATCGTTCTTCGACTCCCCCACCGGCTCAATGGCCTTATTGGAGAAGAAGAATCTGCCGCCTCCCCCTGTATGTACCTGCTCCCGTTCGTAAGAGGTACATGCCGGAAGCACCAGATCCGCCGCGTCAGAGGACTCCGCCCAAAACAGCTCTGCATTTACATAGAAATCCAGCTTCTCAAGGGCCTTTTTAAGTCGTTTGGGCTTCGGCCACATCCGATGATTCAGCCCCATGGCGAATACTGCCTTAATGGGGTAAGGCTTCTCGTCTAAAATATAATCCGCCAGCCGGATACACTGTGCCTCGTCGCAGGGCAGGTCAAACCACGCCGGAAACTCCTTCTGTCCGATGGCTCTCTCCCCATTAAACCGCCTGACCCTGCCAAATTCATTTGCAGGCGAGAAGGGGCCTGGCTGCGTCCGGTTTCCTCCTTCAATATCATAGTTGCCGGTGAGGGCAATCAATGAGAATACCGCGCGGTAATTCTGCACTCCATTTATGTGGTGTACCACAGGCGACGCCGAAAACATAATGCCTGCGGGCCCGTTTCCTGCATAGGTTCTGGCCGCAAGACGAATCAATTCTGCCGGCACACCGGTAATCTTCTCCGCCTTTTCGGGCGGAAATTCCTGTACATACTCCTGATATTCCTCAAACCCATAGACATATTTTTCTACAAACTCCCTGTCATACAGCTTCTCCTCAATGATTACCTGCGCCATGGACAGCGCCAGCGCGCCGTCTGTCCCCGGAATCAACTGAAGGTGGATATCCGCGTCATGGGCTGTCACCGTATGGCGGGGGTCAACGTCAATCACTTTGACACCCCGCTTTTTCAAGTCCTGAAACATCCGGCTCATGGGCGTGTTCGAGTGATAGAGATTACTACTCCACAGGATGAGGGTCTTTGTATTCTTAAGATCCGGCCTGCATATCATGTTCCCGTACAGAGAACGCCAGGCAAGAGCCGCGGCCTGAAAGCATGTGCTGGATTCCGTACAGAAATTCGGTGAGCCATAAGCATTTGCCAGGCGCAGAAGCGCCGGACGGTACCATTTTGCATAACCCGCGTAGAATACCGCCGACTTTGCCCCGTACTCGCTTCGCACCCGAAGGAGATTGTCTACAATCATATCATACGCCTCGTCCCAGGAAATCCGTTCAAAGCGTCCCTCGCCCTTCCTGCCCGCACGCTTCATCGGATACAGAATACGCTCTTTGTTATATACATACTGAGCAGCCGCAACTCCCTTAGCGCACAGCCCGCCGGACTGCATGGGCGTGTTGCGCGCCCCTTCTACGGAAACCAGCTTTCCGTCCTTCACGTATGCGTCCACCTCACAGCATGGGCCGCAGGTAGAGCAGGTGGTTTTTACAATCTTTGTCTCAGACATATCTTTCTCCTATTGATTCTATTTGCTCTCTGACATACGCCGTCCAATCTCGCGGTTTACACGGTTCCGCAGAGTAATCAGGTACATATCTGATTTGGGATAACGCTTAAAAGTCAAAGGCTCGCAAAGCTCGCCCTCAATCAATTCCATCACATACTCCTTGCTGGTAAGTGATTCCAAAAGCCGAAGGGCTCTTAAGTCTGTAAGTGCCTCATAGTGAACCATCATACGGATAGATTCCTCCGGATGCCCGTCGCTTCCCGGATATACCAGGAACGGATCCCCTGACGGGAAGGCGTTGCCTGAATCTGTCACCTCGTATGGGTTGATATGGTCAATAGAGAACTGGCTGTTGTAGAAATTATATCCCCAGTGCAGGATTCCGATAATATCATACTTAAACAACTGCACTCCATAAATCCGGTTCCTTGCAGACGGCATGGACATAAACCGATTGCTCACCTCATAGAACTGGCCCGTACAGTAATATGTCCACATATCCTTAAGGCCATGGGATAAGAACTCCTCAATCTCATTATTCCCCGGAATCGGCTTGTCGATTAAGCCGTGGCGGTAGAACTCATAGCTTGAGAGGGCGTCAAAGGTATGGAAGCCGTCAAGCAGGTTCCCAAGGGACTCCTTTGCAGCCTTAAAGCTCTCAAGATGCGCCTCCCTTGGCTCATCGGAAATGTGGAAATATGTAACCCCTGCAATATCCCACTCCCTCAGTTTTTCAATCAAAGCTGGAAGGAAGCTATGAAGAAATCTGGTGTACTCCCCTACTGCCGGCGTATGCCATCCGAAAATCTTTTCTTCCTTTCCGTCTACAACCGCCACCACCTTCGGCGCATACTTTGCACCCCACTGTGAGAAAAGGTGGGACATCTCGTAATATTCAATGCCGCAGGCTTTACACAGATCAATCCAGCGTTTTAATTTGTCGAAGCCGAACCGGTATTCCCCGTCCTTCACCTCCACCTCCACCAGTTGGGTGGTTGTGCGCTCAAGCCCCACCGCCGTATCCAGCGGCGACGTAAAGAGGGGGACAAGCATCATGTTGCAGCCTCTCTTTACATACTCATGGAAATAGTTCTCAAGGAGTTTCCAGTGCTCATCAGAGAACACCTCCACATGGTAGTAGTCTGCAAGACAATCCGCGTGAAGCCATTCTGTATGCATGATTCCAAGCTTTGGCAGCTTTGCCCCGATGACTGTAATCTTCATAACCGCAGAACATACGACCTCATCTTCTTTTACCAACTGAAGCTCAATCTCATAGTCGCCGGCTTTTACTTCTTCGGTCACCTCCACATCAATCCAGAGGCTTCTCCACTGGTGAGAGCATACAATCACCTTCCCATCCTTCAAATCCCGCAAAAGATCAGGATACAGGCCGGAGGTGGTTTTCAGATAATTGTCATCCACAATCCCGTTGGTTGCGCGCCCCACCGGAACCTGCTCAACCGTCCTTACACGAACCTGTTTTTCAATGGAGGATACGACTCTCACCTCCAGACGCTCGCGCATAAAATAGTCTCCTGTGTAGGCTGCCTGGAAGGATACTGTTTCTCCCCACAGCGCGCTAAGCTTCAAACATTCCGGCTGGTATACCGGAGTCTCATCCTGGAACACCTTAGCCAGAGAGCTTAACAGCTTCATCTCGTACTTTACTTCTTTTTGCATAAACATGTGCATCTTACCTCTCTTTTATTTTTTTATATACTTTTATTTTATCCCACTCATGGTCATTCCCTTGATAAACTGCTTCTGGAAAATCAGGAAAATCACGATCATAGGCAGCATAATCAGTGTTGCCGCCGCCATGGTGGCAGACAAATCCATAGACCGCTGGTTATCGAAAATCACCAGCCCAAGGGGCAGCGTCATCTTTTCCATATCATTCAGCATCAGAAGGGGATTCAGATAATCATTCCAATGCATCATTGCCGTAAATATCCCAATAGAGCCGATAGCAGGCCGGATATTAGGCAGAATCACATGCCAGTAAATCCGAAACGGCCCTGCGCCGTCAATCTTTGCCGCTTCACACAGGCTGTCCGGTATATCCGCAATAAACTGCCTCGCCAGATAGATAGAAAATGCGCTGACAAGACCCGGAACCACCAACGCCCACCTTGTATTAAACAGGTGCATTTTCTGAATCATCAGATACCTGGGAATCATGGTGACCTGAGGCGGAACCATCATGGTCGCCAAAAGAAGCACGAACAAAATCTTCTTTCCTCTGAACTCATACTTGGCAAACACGAAACCAATCAATGTGCTGGTGAGAATCACCGCCGCAGTGACGCAGATGGTCACAAACATACTGTTCACAAACCAGCTTGCAATCGGCGCCCGTTCAAAGGCGCTCTGGTATCCCTCCACCGTCCACTCAATGGGCAGAAACTTCGTCCGATAGGTACGAATCTCCGCATTGCTCTTAAAAGACGTCAGGAACATCCATATCATAGGATACATCATAAGAACAGAAAATACTACCAGAAATACGATAATGGCATAATGATATTTCTTATATACTGATTTTTTCTTTCGTCCCATTACTCATAACTCCAATCCATACGCATCAGTTTATTCTGAACCATGGCAACCGCAAACACAAGTACAAACAAAGCCGCCGCAACCGCCGAGGCATAGCCCATATCGAAGCTGTCAAAGCTCATCTTATACACGTAATTCGTCAGCACCATGGCTGAGTTATTCCTTCCTCCGCCAGCCGCAAACACGCGGAACTGGGCGAACATCTGGAAATAATTTGCCATAGTCATAATCGCCACGAATGCAAATGTTCGTCCCATAAGCGGCAGCTTAATATGAAGAAACCTCCGCACAGGCCCCGCCCCGTCAATGGCGCCCGCCTCCTCAAACTCCTTCGGCACGCCCTCGATTCCCGCTGTAAACAGCACTACATTATATCCAATATCAGCCCACAGCGTAAAGACAATAATCAAAATCATAAACTGCCATGTGGTCAGAAACCAGTTCTTCGGCGCAGCCCCAAAGAGTCCGGCTATCCGGTTCAGCGCGCCCCCGTCCGTACCAAAGATTCCATACTTCCATACCGTAGAAGTACCCACCATGGGCGCGATGCAGGGGATAAACAGTATCGTCCGAAACAGGGTTTTCATCCATTTCGACGGAAGGATTGAGATAATCTCAGCAAGAAACAATGTAATCACAATATTCGCCGTCACCGCCGCCGCGCAGAAAAAAATCGTATTCTTGACGGCAATCCAAAACACCTCGTCATGAAGCAGCCGTTTATAATTCTCGATGCCGGTAAATGGATTCTGGGAATTCGCCGGATTATAATCGTAGAGAGAGATTCCCAGTCCATACACCACCGGAAACACAACAAACACCAGCAGGAACAGAAAACCAGGGATAAGCACTATCGCTACAAATCGATTATTTTTCATACCATTCTCCAAAAATGGCAGAGAACACAAGCCGTATCCTCTGCCGTCTTATATTATATCTTAATCCATTGAGTAACTAATCTGGCACCCTTCTGTAATCTTGGCAGACGCGTCTTTAAGCGCCCCCTCTACATCCGGACTGTCAGACTGACACAGATCGATAAACATCTGGTTAAAGATCTCACGCATGTCTGATGTGTTATATGGTCCCATCCACTGACCGCTTGGAAGAATGTCAAGCAGGAATGTAATATTCGGCATTGCCTCTTTGTATTCCTCGCTGTCTAACAAAGATTTCCGCGGCGGAAGCTGGTTACATGCAATGTTATGCTGTACCAGATTCTCCGGCTCACTGAAAAACTTCACGAATTCCCACGCCGCCTCCTTGTTGGCGCCATTCTCCGGAATAATGATTCCCCATCCGGTCTCAGAGGCAAATGCCATCTGCTCGCCGTACTGCGGCACCGGCACATACTCGTAATCCTCGCCGTAGGTCAAATCATAAGAGCCTGACCCCTCGCCGATTGCCCATGAACCCACTGACGCCATGTAGCCCTTGTCCTGATATACGTCATTGTAGCAATATTCGCCTGCCGTCAGATTCTCAAGGTCACACTCTCCGTTTTTGTACATATCAAGAACCTCCTCCATGGCCTTGATGCCCTCCGGAGTGGCAAAATCTATCGAGCCATCGTCCTTAAGGTACTGCCCGCCCTGTTGCAGAATCATGGCAAGATAGTTACAGATCAGAGAGTCTGTGTCCATCATCTCGAACCCCTTCATCTCTACGATATCGCCGTTCTTCTTGGATACTTCCTTAGAAACCTTCCTTAAGTCTTCCCATGTCTCCGGATAAGGAGTATCGCCAAAAAGCTTCTTATTGACGATCATCCCGCCGTATTCCAGATTGAACTCCATAGGAACACCGTAATATTTTCCTTCTTTCTGATAAATGCCAAGGGTTGGCGCAAGGTAATCCTCCTCTAACTCCTTTACCATGTCCTCCGGCACCTCTGACAGAGCATCCGACTCGATAAACGAAGGCGCGGTTCCTCCCCAGACTGCCACAATATCCGGCCCTGCTGTGGATGACGTCAATGCTGTCTGAATCTTGTCGTTGTACACGTTGAAGGGATAATCCTGAACTTCTACCGTATAATCCGGATTAGCATCCTCAAACTTCTTCGCCATCTCCTTGTAAGATTTTACCCACGGCTCATTCTCATGACACCAGAAGGTAAGCGTAGTCTTTCCGTCAGATGACTCGCTCTTTTCCTCGCTTTCTCCTGAACCTGAATCAGAACCTGAACCAGCGTCAGATCCGCATCCCGCTGCCAGTGCAGCTACCATTGATGCACACAGCAATGCACTTATCCATTTCCTTTTCATACTACTGATTTCCTTTCTTTTGTAATTTCATCTTACATTATAAACGAAATACATCCCATTGTTAAATCAGTAATATCAATATATTATATCTATTTATAGACAATATCTATCTCAGATTATTTACTCCGGTAAATGTATCTTTAACGTGAAAAAAAGCCAACACCGATTCCAAGATCCCTGCCGGACAACACATATTCCTTCGCCTTTCTCTGAAGCGACGTCTCCTCCGGATAATTTTTCTTATCATCAAGTACCTCCCCAAAGATTCTCTGCTCTGCCTGGGGATATGGATAGCCCACCTCCGTCACACAAAAAAGCTTCTGAAAACGGATGATATTGCTTGTATCCGGAAGTATCTCCTGCAAATGGGGAGACAGAAGCCAGGAATCGCAGACGAACACCCTGTATTCCTCCCCGAAGAATTCTAATGCCTGGTCAAAAGACTCCTGACATTCCTCATACCCTAAGGGCTCCCCCGCGGGAATATGTACGTTCAGCGCCTTGGTTCCTGCCAGAATCTCCTGACCCTCCCCCTTCATGTCCTTCTGAACCAGTATTGGCTCAAATTGCAGCCTTCCAAGCCGGAATAGCCCCATTTTTACCGACAAACCAAGCCACCAGAGTTCCTCCAGGCCATAGACGCCGTGTTTTTTGTAACATTCATTGCACCAGATTGTAATGTCGTAGAAGGTCTGGTCAAACACTTTGTCTGCGTATCCTTTCTTCTGGTATTCTTCATAAGTATCGATTGCCAGCTTCAGATAGAACTCCAAGGCCCAGGCTAGGCGTTCGTCTATTTCTTTCCATTCATTGATAAACTGCTTGATATCCTGATAGAACTTGTCTTTCCAGACCTTGTAGTCCTTCCCGCTGATTCGTTCCTCTCGAAGCGTCTCACATGCGGCCTGCGGCAGATGAAGCCGCTTCATTAATTCTTCTAACGTCATATCGTTCTCTCTCCTGTTTTCCCATATTCTCTGGCCGCCTCCATCAGCCAGTCAATCTTTAGCGGGTCTGTCGTATCCGGCACGTCGCATCCTGTTGCCAGCACGTACCCCTTCTTTGCTTTTTTCCCAATCTCAATACAGCTTTTAACCGCATGATGGATTTCCTCCCTGCTGCCGTTCATCACAACCTCCACCGGGTCCACGTTTCCCGCAATTGGAAGTTGGTCTCCCAATTCCAACACAGCACGCTCAAGGTCGATAATATTGTCAAGGCTTAACTCATTTAACTCATACTGGCACAAATATTTCCATATATTATAAGTTTTCCCGCACATGTGAAGGGATACACGTTCATTGGTCTTAAGAAGGGCATAATCTGTAATCTCCTTTGTATACGGGAACACGAACTTCTCGTACATCTTCGGCCCAATAAGCGCCGGATTGGCAACCGGATCCGCCATAGCAATTCCGAAGCCAAACTCTGCCGCCATGTCGATACACGACTTCTGGCTCTCTGTAATCAGCCTCATCAGCCGGTGGATTTCCTCCGGATATTTCCGGCAGTCCCGCAGCAGAAGCTCAACCCCTCTGAGATTCGACGCAATGGTAAAGGGTCCTCCGATACTGACCTCAATTGGAACGATGCCGAAAGCCTCTTTTGCCAAAAGCTCTGCCTCTCTTGCAAATGTCAGGATTCGCTCATTCTTCTTCGCATCCGCAGCCTCTATGCCATCTAACTGACTATATTCCTGTAACAAAGGTTTGTCATTATAGGGAAGCCCCTTTTCAGGATAGACGAACCTTCCCCCCAACGCCTCCGTAATCCCTCTGGTGTTGGGTCCAATTACAATCCGGTCATAGCCATAACGGTTAAAAGCGGCAATCTCAACCTCCGCCATCTTCCGTGGGTCATGCCAGAAATCCCATACGCTGACTTTCGTAAGATTGCACTTGAACTCACCCATAAACGGTACGCAGGGAATGCGGTCATAATCCCGTCCTTCCCGAATCGCCGCCCTTCTCTCCTGCGGGGTCATCTCCTCGTGTTTCTGAAGCTTCATAGCATATCCTCCCATATGACAGAAATATATGGATTTATCATATCACAAAATTCTTACATTAGACAATCCTGCAATTCTATTTATACAATAATTCTATAAATAGATATATTTTATAAAATATATCTATTTGAAAATACCCTCCCCCTATTATATACTTACACTGAAACATAATACCGAAGATATCGAGTGAAATATCACAGAGGAGGAAAAGGATTATGACGAAAAAGAAACTGATGAGTACCCTGTTATGCACATCCTTGGTAGCTGCCCTTTCTGCCGGATGCGGTGGCAACGGTAACGGCAGCGGCAGCGAAGGAGGCAGCGGCTCTAAAGATGATTCCGGCAAGACCACCCTGACCATGTGGCTTCCACCACTGGATGACAATACGGAAAACAACTTCAAACCATTGTTGGAGGACTTCGAGAAGGAGAACAACTGCCAGGTCGAGATAGAGCTGATTCCGTGGGACACTTACGAGGAGAAATGGTCCACCGCCATCAGCGCAGGCGAAGGTCCGGACATCGGTTATATGTACGCAGAGATGTATCCCACCTACATTTCTTCCGGCGCGGTCATCGACCTGACTGATATGGTTGACGACGCTGACTATGACGAATACCTGTACTTAGACCGCGGGGAGATGATGGGCGGATTATACGGTATGCCAATCGTAACCGGCGTGCCTTTCGTTCTTTATTATAACCAGGACATTCTGGATAGCATCGATGAAACCGCACCTGAGACATGGGAGGATTTTGCGCGCATCTGTGAAAAAGCTACCCAAGACACAGACGGCGACGGCAAGATTGACCAGTACGGATACGCTGTGGGCTTAAACAGCGGAGACATGAGCAACCTGTACATGATGAATTCCTATATTTATAGCCTCATCTGGCAGGCAGGCGGAGATATCTACGCAGACGACCTTAAGAGCGCGCGCTTCAATGACAAGAACGGCGCCGAGGCAATCGAGTTCTTCTTAAGCCTGAAAGACTATATGCCGGAAAATCTGCTCTCTCTGTCCGGCCAGGACGCATTTTCTACTGTATTCGGCGCAGGAAAGGCAGCCTTTGGCGTTACGCGTTCCTCGCAGTCACAGGATACGCTGTTCAAAGAGTCCTATCCTGACTTAAACTGGGATTATGTAACCTCTCTGAAAAATGCCGACTATGGAACCTTCGGTGCTGCCGATTCTCTGTCTATTATGTCAGCCTGCGAGAATCCTGAGCTTGCCATGAAGCTGATCAAATACATTTGCAGCTCAGAATTTATGACAGAATACCACAAGGTAGCGCCCGGCGCGCCTCTGACTAAGTCCGAGAGCTACAACGGCGATCCGAAGATGGAGCGCATCGTTTCCGAGGACCGTGACAAATGGCGCCCGTTACAGGTTGGCCCTTGCGGAAGTGAGATTCTGGAAAATCTTGCAGCCCACATCCAGTCTGTTATGGAGGGAAAGATGGAGGTTCAGGAGGCATTGGATGAATCTGCCGAGTTTGCAAATGACACCTTAGACGAATACTGGGCGGATAACGAAGAATAGGACAAAAAAATGAAAAAAAAGAAGAACATATTGTCCGTTCTTTCGCCTTATGCTTATATCACGCCGATTTCATTGATCCTGCTTACGTTTGTGGCAGGATCTTTGATCATTGCAGTCTGTTTCAGCTTCACGAAATACAACATCATTACGCCGGCGAAATTCAACGGACTTTTCAACTATCAGAAATTACTGCGGGATGACAAGCTTAAGCTCTGCATCCTTAATACGGTTAAGATTACAGTGATGGCAGTTCCCTTACAGATGATTGCCTCCACGGTTCTCGCCGCATTGATTGCCTCCAGAAAGGATTCTTTTCTTGGAAAATTTACCAAGGCAGCGTTATTTATTCCTGTGCTGTCCTCCAGCGCCGTGGTCGGCACCGTCTGGAAAGCCATCCTAAACGGCGGGCATCCGGCAGTCAGCTTTCTGTTCGGGATTTTTGGGATTGACCCTACCATGCTTCTTGGCAGCAGTACAACCGCGATTATCACCTTGTCCATGATCATCGTGTGGAAGAATATGGGGTATTACATGATTATTACCCTGTCCTCCCTGATGTCCATACCGGATAACTATTATGAGGCAGCGCGCTCAGACGGCGCGAATTCCTGGGATATTTTCTTCCGTATTACGCTCCCTCTTTTGAAACCAACGCTGATTCTAAATACATTTCTGGCCATCATAAGCTCTATGCAGGTATTTGATATCGTATACACCATGACCGGAGGCGGCCCCTCCATGTCAACCACTACCATGGTTATGTACGCTTACCAGCTTACCTTCAAGGGCGGCAAAGCAGGATATGCCATGACGGTTTCCAACGTTCTGATGCTGATGGTTCTGGTGGTCGTTTTGTTCCAGCAGCGTTTTATGAGACGCGAAGCTTCAGAGATATAGGAGGTGGCTGCGATGAAGAAATTATCACATATATTTGGAAATGTTGTGCTGCTTTTTACAGCCTTGCTCTGCATCCTGCCCTTTGTATACATGATACTGATGTCCCTGAAAAGTACGTTAAATGCATATGATTTCAGTTTTTCTTTATCTAATGTGACATTTACGCATTATCAGAATATTTTCTCAGACGGTACCATCGGACGTTATTTTCTGAACAGCGTCATCGTCGCGTTTGCAGGTGTGGCGCTGACACTTTTTACGAGCTGCACCGCCGGATTTGCGTTTGCAAAGCTGAAATTCAAGGGGAATAATAAGATTTTCCTGCTGTTGATACTGACCATGCTGGTGCCCTCAGAAGTGATTCTGGTACCGCTGTATATCGTGGTTCGTGGAATGGGATGGGTTAATACCTTTAAAGCCCTGATTCTTCCCCTTCCTACGGCGTTCGGCGTATTTATTATGAGGCAGGCGATTCTTGGCATCCCTGATGAACTGCTGGAATCTGCCAGGATTGACGGCGCCTCCAACCGAAGGATTCTGTGGTCTGTCATTCTGCCGTTAGTGAAATCTGCTATGCTGACCCTTTCGATTTTTACATTTATCGGGGCGTGGAATAATTTCACATGGCCTCTCATCATTACTACCAATGATACCATGCGGACGCTTCCGCTGGCATTGACTACGATGAAGGCGCAGTATGATGTGGATGTGGGGCTTTCTATGGCGTGTGCGGTAATTACGTTCCTGCCGCCGTTTTTATTTTATCTGCTGTTACAGTCAAAATTCGAGGCAGGGGTTGCGTTAAATGGATTAAAAGGATGAGAAAAAGAAGTGGGAAACCGTTGTTTATACGGATTCTCACTTCCTTCGTTTTACTAAGGTATACAGATGACGTTTATGCAGGCATCTTAACTTTCAACCATGTATCATAAATATTTCTTTTAAATGCTTCTGCATCTCTAATCTCCGGAAGGTTACACTGCCACATACCCTCCGGCGTCCTCCGCAAATATCCCGTCTTTAAATCTTCCTCGGAAAATGCAAATCTTCCTCTTTGCTCTGTAAACAATTCCGGATGCATCAGATACACAGCCGCCGTCACATCCCAGTTATAGAAGCCTTTAATTCCATAATCCTCCTCATTATACCCAAACCAGTAATCCGTCTGTTCTCTGATATATCTGGCAATGGGCTCCTTACGTGAAAACAGCTCTCTTTTATATTCCTCCTTGGTAAACAAGACCTTAAGACAATGATTCCCCGTAATCACTGAGACATGGTTCCCGTATTTCAGTACATTGCAGGACGCCAGAGGGTCACAGGAAAAATTAAGCTCATCCATAACCTTTTTTTCAAAGACCAACGGCTCTGTAATTCCGCCCATGAGCACGATTTCCTTTACCTTCTCAAAAAAGTGAACATCTCTTTCATATGCGCCCTCAAGGTTCGTAAGGGAACCGGTTGCTAAAATAGATAACTGACCCTGAAGCTTGTCAGCCATCTCTGCCAGATAATCCGCCGCCTCGCTGTCATAGTCTCCCGCTTCATATCCTCCGCGTTTTGCCGCAATATCCTCTCTCCCCAGGTCTTTTAACATCCTGTGGATGGTCTCATACACAACCTCCAAGCGATTGTTTCCATAGGTTGCCGTAATCCCATGGATTTTTGCAGCTTCTTTACATCCAAGAAGATATAGAAGGGCAAGTCCGTCATCCACATCACAGTCCTTCACCCCAAAAGTATTATCACAGTCAAATATAATGTGCTTCATCTCAATCCCTTATCCTTTTACGATTTCTACATTCTGTAAAATCATCTGAACCTTCTCTGCACTCGTATCACACGCTAATACGATTTCTTCCACAGATTTCCCCTGTGCATGCATATTCAATACATTGCAGGCTAACTGAATACCTGCATTCTCCCCTATCTTCTGCCCCTGCCTTCTCGCACTGTTCATCTGCGTATTATAGTCCTTCAAAGCCTTATCCCGTTCTTCATATTCCAGACGTTTCCGTTCATCCGCGCTCAATCGCTGTAACGCTTCATACGCTTCTCCCAAATATTCGCTCGTCCCTGCCATACGCTCAAACTCCTCTCTGGTTTTTCCGTTCAGGAAACGCATCCAGCTTACGATATCTTCCCCTGTCCTTACTTCCTTTGGCAGCTTCTTAAGCTCTAAGATCTGCAATTCCATCTTGTCATTATAAATCTCACAGTTCTCATCATCCCGAAAATGTATGGTACGGTAACATTTTTCATCCTCCGGAAAGCGGATAAAGTCAAGGATACTGACATGAATACATTTCTGTAACTGCTCATAGGTATCCCCGTATTCTAACTGTCCGGAAAACATCTTGCTCAGATAAAATAATGCCCTTTCATCCCAGAACTCGAAATACCTCACCTGCATCTCCATATTAATTCTCGTTCCATCCTTCAGTTTTACCAGGACATCCAGAATTCCAAGCTTATCGTGGACATTCTCCCTTCGCATATGTGTGGGAAGCAACTCCGTCTCCCCGATTAAATCCGGCGAGATCCGCATAATAGCTGCACAAAATCCTTTCCGAACGATTGGATTTTCCATAAGTCCGCAAAAACATACGTCAACTGTCGGGGACATGATAAAATCAGTCTTTGTCTGCGTTCCATTCTGTGTGTGAGTCATAAAAGTCTCCTTTCATTTACAGAACACATCGGTTCCTGTTGAGAAGACTTTCAATGTATGGATTTATCATATCATAAATCAGAAGTATGGAAAAGCAGAAAATCTTCTATGCTAAGAACCTCATAGTCTGTATTATTTTAAATAACCAGCGAGTAATCCGGCGAACTGCCGGACAGAAAATAAAAGATGAACACCTTTTAGAATTCTTAGCAAAAGTATACCACATGAAAAAACATGATGCAATATCTACTCGCCAACCCGCCCGACAATTTCCATCCCCACACATTCTCCAACCTTAACCCCCATCTCATCCAGTTCCCTACTCATCATCATACAATACACCCTCCCCTGGGGCGTGCCAAGCAAAACCTCCGCCGTCTCCCCCATAAACACAACCTCCTCCACAACACAGTCATTCCCAGACGGCAGAATACGGATATCAAAAGGCCGGACTCCGATTTTTCGTTCACCCTCCCTGATATAATTCATCCTTCCGAAATACTCTGCCACCTCTCGGTTTACCGGATGCCTAAAAATCTCCTGGGGTGTGTCATACTGCAAAATCTCTCCTTTGCTCATCAGCGCAATCCGGTCTGAAAACTTAAGAGCCTCCTGCTTATCATGGGTCACAAGCACAGTCGTCAGCCCATTTTCACGGTGCAGCTTCCTCACCAGCTCGCCCATCTCCATGCGAAGCCTCATATCCAGCCCCGAAAACGGCTCATCCAAGAGCAAAAGCCTGGGGTCAGCCGCAAGCGCCCTGGCAAGAGCGACGCGCTGCATCTGTCCTCCGGACATCTCACGAACCTTACGGTTTTCATATCCTGATAGCTGCACCTGCTTAAGAAGCCGTTTTACGGTTTCCTGCTGCCGTTCCTTGGGAACCTTCTTAATACTCATGGGAAACGCAATATTCCTCCCCGCCGTCATATGGGGAAACAGCCTCAAATCTTGAAACACAATCACAGTCCCCCGCTTTTCCGGCGAAATATTGTCCATAGCCTCCCCATTAATCTCAACACTCCCCGCCTCCGTCTCCAAAAGCCCCGCTATGCTCTTAAGAAGCGTACTTTTTCCGCAGCCCGAAGCCCCCAGAAGGGAGACAAACTCCCCGTCTGCAATCTCCAGACTAATCTCGTTAAGCACCCTCGTTCCTCCAAACGATACGCTCAACTGTCCAATCCTTACGCCCATATCCACACCCCTCCTCTATAAATACACATTTACGCATAAAATTCCGTATCCATATTCCGGCTCCATCTGTCGGCAATCTTCTCAAATATCCCAAATACCGCCAACGTGACCCCAAGGAAGATCACACTGTACGCACATGCAATGTTCCTCTCACCACTTAGCAGATAAGGCACCATCACCACCGTAAATGTCCTGACCTGCCCACCGCCAATCAACAGCGTCAGAAAATACTGGCTGAATGACACAATATATGACATACTGAAGGCAGACAAAAGCACCGGAATCAGAACCGGCAGCGTCACGCGCACAAACGCCTGCACCGCCGACGCCCCCAAAACCCTCGCCTGCTCCTCAAGCCTGTCCCCCACAGCCGCCGTTCCATCCATCATCAGGCGCACCGCATACGGAAGGGAACAAATCAGATGGGAAACTACCACGCCCATCACCGTATTATTTAATCCCATCTTAATGAACGTAATCTGGATTCCCATCGCAAATACCGTTGCAGGGACCATAAAGGGAAGTACCGTCAGGAAATGAATAAGCCCCTTCCCGCGAAACTCATACAGTACCAACGCCCTGGCCGTCAGCGTACCAATGACCACCGACAACACGGCCACCACAGAAGAAATCATAATACTGGAAAGAAATATCCTTGTAAGCGTCCCGCCCTTTTGAAAAATTCCAGCAAGCGCACGCATAGAAAACACCTGCGGAAACAAATCCGGCCATGCCCATCGCTCTGTAACCGTCCATAGCAGCAGCACCACAACCGGCAGTATAATAGTAAATACAAAACATGCCAAAACCATGTTTGTAACTGTAACCCTCTTTTTTCTCACCTTTCTATCATCTCCAGCCCTTATTCTCTAATTGTAAGGTTTTTCAAATTTTTCCTCATCAGCACAAAATACACCCACGCACTGACCAGAGAAATCACAATAATCATCCCGTTTAACGCCATCGCATAGGGTCTGTTCCTAAGGTCTGGATGCGTATACTGTATATACGCCTGCACAGGCAGAGCCTTCGGCGCCGTCGCCCCAAGGATAAACGGAAGTTCATAGGCTCCCAGCGCAAAGACAAAGATAATCAGAAACCCGCTGCATATGGTATGTAAACACAGGGGAAGGGTCACTCGAAAAAATGTCTGGAACCGGTTTGCCCCCAGATTCACTGACGCCTCCCCAAGTTTTCCGTCAATATTCGCCATCAGCGCAATCACGAAATAAACGATAAACGGAATCTCCTTCCACAAGTACGCAAAGATAATCCCAAGCCCGTGTGAATCATAGATAAGCATAGGAAATTCCTGCTGCTCGCCAATCATCCCCAGACGGTAGCAGACTCTTGCAAGAAGCCCGTTCTGCGAACAGATGTTAATCACAAAAAGCGCCACAACAACATGAGGGACTATAATCGGAAGCTGCACGATTCTCATCATTTTCCCTTTCGTCTTGCGGCTTAATACAAGCATTGCACATAGACAAACCCCTGCCGCCGTGGACATAAGCGCCGAGGAAAACGCAAGCTTAAGACTGAAAAGCACAGATTTCAGCAAGTCCGGCTTTGTCAGAACTTCTTTATAGTACATAAGCGTCGGCTCAGTCAACCCAAAAGCCGGAATCACCCCAAGACTCTGGGTGATTCCGGTTACTAATCCAATTAGAAACAATATGGTCAATAGTATCTGAGGAACTAACAGTAGATATGGCGTCAGCTTCCTTTTCATTATTTCCCCACTACCTCCTCCAACCAGATTTCCTCTATAATCGGTACAAGCTTGGCAGGCATCTCCGGAAGGCGCTTGGATAACAGCTCGTCCTGGGGAATATTTCCTTTTCCAAGGTCAACCTTGTCAAACGCCTCCTTCTGCTCATCCGACAGCTTATCATAGTCCACCACCGGAAGCACCTTCATGGTATCATAGCGGTCTGCCTGGATTTTTGGCGACATCATCTCATTGATTGCCACCATAGCCCCCGCCTTATTTCCGGAATTGGCCGCAATAGCCATAAAATTTGTATTTCCGATGGTTCCCTTGTCAAACTGGAAGGATTGAGTCGTCTCTGTATAAGTTCCGTCCTCAATCTTAATCGAAGTACCGAAGGCGTCATAGGTCATGTTAAGTACCAGCTCTCCGTCCGCAAACATATTGTCCATTGTAGTCGAGGAATCCGGAAATGTCTTTCCCTCGTTCCACAGGTATGGGTTTAACTGCCTCAGATACTCAAGCGCCGGCTCGATTGCCTCCTTCACCGTCTCCTTATCAGCCTCCATATCAAGGAACTGCTCATAACCACAGATATCATAGATCACATTTCTCACAAATACACTTCCGGTAAAGTCCGGAAGCGCCGGATAGGTTACTTTTCCCTTATTATTTTCCGCAAACGCCTTAAGCTCATCCGTATTTTTCGGAAGGTCCGGCGTCACAGCCGTATCCGCAATCATAACCATCTGCGCCTTGCCGTAGGGCGCCTCATATCCCTCGATTGGATACGCGAAATCCAACGTTACATCCTCTGATTCTGTGTCAATGTATTCCTCAAAATTAGGAAGCTTCTCAACAAACGGGCCATACAGCATGTTATTTTCTTTGGCAGACTGGAAGTTTTCACCATTAATCCAGATCATGTCAATACTTCCGTCCTTCTCCCCTGCCTGAAGCTCGCCTAAGAGCTGGCTTAACACCTGGTCAATATCCATGGGGACGCGCTCCATCGTAATATCATATTCCTCCTTCATGGCAGGCGCAAACACATCGTCCAGCCACTCATTGAGAAGCTCGTCCCCTCCCCACCCGTAGAAGGTTACCGTACTTCCTTTTGCCGCCTCCTTAAGCTCGTCAAAGGTCATATCCGACTCTTTTTTGCCGCCTTTCGTGTCCTCCTCCTTCTGTCCATTATTACCACAGGCCGCAAGCCCGAACATTATAACCATTGTCATGAAACATGCAGCGATTCTTTTTTTCATCTTCCGTCTCCTTTCTCTGATTCCTTTATTACCTGACATCTCTGTACAGCTTAGCTATCTTCTCAATCTCAACGCCTCTCCTGTACATTGCCCGCAGACGGTTCATTTTCCACATAACCTTAAGCCTTCCTCCCTCTGCAAATCTTCTGTCCGAGGTATAAATCCGCTTCTTCGCAATTCCAATCTTAACCCCCATCTCCTTAAGCGTAAGGGAAAACTGGTAATCCTCCATAATCGGCAGCTCTGGGAAGCCTCCCATCTCAAAAAACAGCTTCCGCCTGATAAATATGCCCTGATCTCCGAACATGACCTTTCTGTCCTTAATCCTGTGGTTGGAAATAATCTGGCAGCATTTCATCCAGATATTTTTAGAATGAAATGCGATCCCAAAACATCCCACACGGTATTTCCTCATGACTGCCTCAATCTGCTCGATGGCATCCTTAGGAAACTCACTGTCACAGTGGAGAAAAAACAAGATGCTTCCTGTGCTCTTTTCGGCTCCCAGGTTCATCTGCCATGCCCGCCCCTTCGGCCCCTTTATCACCGTATATTCTTTCGGTATCATGCCTAGCGTTCTGTCGGTACTTCCACCGTCCACGAATAAAATCTCCGCCTTCCCCTTCACCGGCTCAAGGGTATGAAGCAGCCGCCCTATGGTCTTTTCTTCATTATAAATCGGAATAATGATTGAAACCTTCATTTACAATAATTTTCTCCTTGCGCGATTCATAAATGGCTGTATCCCAAGGGGCACCTTCTCCTCAACCCCCAAAATCAAGGGCAGAATATGATAGGCTCCCTCCATGCCCTTTCTCCTGAAATTGCTGATACAGGAGGCGCAGTAGGTATACAGCTCGTCACCACACTTCTTAGCCGACTCTGCCATTTCCTTTGAAAGCTCTGGTTCCTTCACGCCTGCACAGCCGCCAAGCCCGCAGCACTGTACCTTCCCAAAGGGCTCTGTCACCTCTCCTGCCAGGTATTGGAAAACCTCCTGAAACATTTCCTTTTTCTCTCTGTCCGGACATGGATAGTAAATGGGAATTCTATCCTTTTCTACCATTTGTCCTTCGCCCAGTTCCTTAAGCTTCTGATAAATGGTCACCATGGGTATCTCAAGCCTGTCCTTAAGAAAATGATAACAGTTGGGACAAAGGACAATGAACTCCTCTACCCCCTGCTTTTTCAGACGGGAGTTAATCCTGTCAAGATTCTGATTAGAAGCATCCTTAAGCCCAAGCTCGTAGACCGGTTTCCCACAGCAGTCATAGATTGTCCCTATGCCATATCTGCCCATAAGATGTTCCAGATATTCCGTGGTTTTTGGATAAAAGGCCGTGAAATTACACCCTGGAAACAGGACTGACTTTTTCCTTCCCTTCCGGTAATTCGCGAACTTATACGGGCTTTTCTCCCACAAAAGCCCTTTATAGGAGGCTCTGTCCCGGCGCATCTGCCGCATAAGCACCGCAATGCGGGCGCCGTCAATATCCTTCGGGCATACTGCCTTACACCTGCCGCATAAGAAACAGGAGTAAGCAAGCTCTGGTCGCCTGGCAAAGCCTGCCAGATTAATTCCATATTTTTCAAGAAAATTGCAGCTCTTTGTACATGCACCACAGTGGATACACCTGTCAGCGCCGTACCATGCCATCAAATCCTCCTTTGTATCAATATCTCTTAACATCTGCCCCGTAGAGACACGAAGCCCCGCTTCAAAAAGCTTACTGAGCGTATCCTCGAATACGGTATTCGTCCCATAATGAGGCACGTCCCAGATATCGTTTCTTGCGCTTTTCAGTCCAATCAGATAATAGCCGCCGTCCTCGGTAGGATTTATTACAGCGTCACAGCCCTCCAAATCCTGAAAAGACTGCCGGAAAATATCTGCGGTTATCTGCGGGATATCCGTTCCCACAAGCAGCACTCTCTCATACCCAAGCCCAAAGACTTCGTTAAATGCCTGAGACATTCTCTCTCCCAAGCCTTCTCCTTTCTGGGGATAAAAGCCTCTGGCGCCTTTGACTAACTTCTTGAGGCTGTCTGCCTTATCGGTATACTCTTGGGTATAATATACCAACAGGTCAGCGTCCACTCCCTGACATGCCAAGGAAGCATTGCGGATAAATTCACTGTGCAGAGCCGCGCAGTCCTCCCCCGTCAAAAACGGCATCAGCCTCGTCTTTGTCTGCCCTGGAATGGGAACCCTGGTAAATAAAATGATTGCGTCTTCCTTTACATTTCCAAGAAATTTTCTCTGAATCAGAATTCCGGCTGCCGTAACCAGCGCCGCAAGAACTCCGGCAGTTAAAAAATATTTCCACTTATCCCCTTCTGCTGTAAGCCCTGCCGAACCGATTGTAAAAAAGGATACCCCTGGCAGCATAAAAATAAACGTAAATATGGAATATTTCCAAAATCCGATATCTGTAATCCCATAGGCAAAATTCTGCAGATTATAGGGAAAAAGCGGAACCATCCTTGTAATCATAAGCACAATCATATCGCTTTTTCCGTCCTCTGAAAACAGCAACCTCTTTAACAGCTTGTTTTTCTCAAGCATGGGCTTCACAGATTCCTTGAGGAAAAACCTTCCCACAAGGAACGCAAGCATAGCGCCGAGAGTCGTAGCAATCAGACACGCGAATATTCCCATAAACGGCCCAAAGAGTATGCCGGCAGCAACGGCAAAGGTAATTCCCGGCAAAGCCAGCACGACACAGCCAATAATAGTAAGAACAATATAGATACAAAGAGCCCACAGAAAATTTTCTTCCACCGTCTTTTTCAGGAACATCAGGTTATCCGTATCCGACAGATAATCCGACCAGCCGAAATAATGATTCAAGACCAGTATCAGTATGATGATTGCCGCAAATATTATTATTTTGATATATTTTTTCATAGCTTTCTGACCTTACATAGCTTCATAGCAGTAAAAGTCTTTATCAACTGCACCACATTTGCCAGTCCAATCAACGGAAGCGCAAGATAATAGGCGCGGATTTTTTCCTGGGAAAAACAGAACGTAAATCCAAGATAGAATACCGCAAGCACAACCGACACAATCACCATGTAAAAAACAATCTTCTTATATTGCTCTCTGTTCTTTCCATACAATATCACAAGCAGAACTGCCAGTACCAGCACAACCGCCACCGCAGCATATCGCAGCATATCGATTGGTAATACTTGTTTTACTTTTGAAATCTTAAATACAATCCAACGATTCATCCCTAGCTTACGCTTCGCAAAATACTGGAGTACGTATGCCCCTGCAAGCAATGCCGCTATAAGCAAATCTGAGATGATATATAGTATTTTTTTCATAGCTTCTCCAATACCTCTATATAAAACTAATAATGTTCTTAGCAGACAGCACGCTAGGGGCATGCTTAAAAAGACATGCCCCCCTATTTTACATCCCTGTTTGATTATTCTGCCGCCTTATCAGTCGGAAGCTCACCCACGGTAGTATGCTCGCAATCGTCACTTGCCGGATCTCCTACCTGAACCGGATAATCGGACTTCATCTGCCACTCATACCAGCCGCCGTCATAGACTGAAATATCATCATATCCGTTTTCATAAAGCACTAAGAACGGAACCGTAGCGCGCCAGCCTGTGCCGCAGTAGAAGGAAAGATGGTTGTCCAGCGTAAAGTCACAGTCTTCCCATACCTTTTTAAAGCCCTCTAAGTCTTTGACTATTCCGTCTGCATCCGTAAAATCAGCAACATCGAACGCAGTCTTGGCGCCTTTGCCCCATACTGCGCCTTCCGGCTCGCCGCCTCTTTCAATATAATTATACCCGCTTGTCTTTCCAAGCCACTCGTCTTCACTTCGGATACTTACCAGCTTAAAGTTGTCGTCATTCTCAAGCCTGTCCTTCGCATCCTCAATGGATACCCAGAATTCCGGATGTGCCGGAACTGTGGTTCCAAAGCTGTCTGCCTTGGTTCCTTCATTGACATCCGTTTCCAAATCATATCCAGCCTTCTCCCACGCGTTCAGGCCGCCGTTCAAAATCTTAACATCCTCAACGCCTGCCCAGAGATAAGCATACGCTACACGTCCCACGCCTGAAACATCCTCGCCGTACAGGATTACCTTGGTGTCCTTGGTAATACCGTGGGAAAGCATATAGGACTCAACCTCCTCTGGGGTCAGAAGATTATATGGCTTCTCCTCTGTGCCTTCCGCATCCTCCACCTCTGTATCCCCTACAAGGATTGCACCTGGAATATGTCCCTTTTTATAGGACTCGCTGTCATCCAGTGCGCCGGTGTAAGTGACTTCTGCAATCACCGCCTCCTCATAGCCTGCCTGATTTCCGTCGATGGCGCTTTTCACCCACTCTGGCGTAACATAAACCGTTCTCTGCTCTACTGGCTCTACATCCGCCGTATCTTCCGTCTCACCGTCTGAGGTGTCTGTATCCTCCTTCTGCTCATCCGCAGTATTCTCCTGAGTTTTGTCTGTGGCATCATCTGATCCAGAGCTACACCCCACAGCAAGAGCCGCTGCTACTGCCATGCTTAATAATACACTCAATAATCTCTTTTTCATTTTGAAATATCCTCCTTTTTCTTCTGCCGTTCCACATAAAGCTGTCTAAAAAGCACAATCAACGCAGACAGGGCAAACAGTATCAAAAGGGCTGTCACAAACATCTGCGCGCCTCCGGTCAGCATACCGCCCACATACGAGTAAATAATTGTTGCAGGTAACTGTCCGATTCCCGTCGCTACAAAAAAACTCCAGAATGACATGGAGGTAAGCCCCGCCGCATAGCTTACGATATCAAAAGAAATAAACGGAAGCAGCCTTGCAATCAGAATACTTAACCGCCCATGCTTTTCAAAGAAAATATCTATCTGTTTAAGCCCTGCCTTACTGGTAATCTTTTCCACCACGTCACGGCCTAAAATCCTTGCAATGTAGAAACAGACCGTCGCCCCTGCCATTGCGCTTGACCACGAGAGGATTGCCCCCTGCCACCATCCAAAAAGGTTGGCATTGGCAAAAGTCAAGAGAAAGGCAGGAAGGGGCGCCGCAATCGACTGTAAGATCATCAGCGCAAACGATACCGCCGCCGCATAAGCGCCGTAGGATTCCACAAATTCCCGCACCACCGTAAAATCACCGCTGGTAAACATTCGTGCAATCTCATTGTACAGGCTGTGTACAGAGGGAACCCACATATACGCCAATATTGCAGCAGCAAACAGCAATATAATTATTGCCTTCCCTATCCAGTTCTTTTTTTTCTGCTCTGTTTTCTTATCCATCTTTATCTAGCTTCACCTATTTTGCGAAATTATATTCTACCTCTTTAGCGCCGTCCAGGCAGTTGTAAACATTCGTATAACCCATCTCCACCAAAGCCTGTGCCGCTACCGCAGATTTATTGCCGGAATAACAATGAGTAATAATCTTAGCGCCTTTATCGGAAGGAAGGCTGCTCTCAACATCTCCCATCTTCTCCGGGTCTGCGTTGATTGCATTCTTAAAATGGCCTGCCTCGTAATCCTTCGCATCCCTCAAGTCAACGATTGCTACGTCGCCCGCATCTCCGGCCTTTTGAAGCTCGTCTGCACGGATATTCCCCCATGTAACCAGATTATATCCTCCGTCCTTCACGCCTTCTGCATTGGTAACATCCGTAAAGCCGTTCTCTACGAGGATGTCTGCCGCCTCTCCACTCTTTTTACCGGTGTTGCATACCGTAATCACAGCCCTGTCCTTCCATTCCTCGATAGAAGAAAGATTATCGGCAAATGTATCAATAGGCATGTTGATTGCGAACTTCACATGGCCCTCCTTGTATTCTTCTTCACTTCTCACATCAATGACAAGACATTCCTCCTTCTTGTCCTTATCGTCCTCGATTTTCTGAAGCTCTGCGGCATCCATAGTCTTAATTTCAGCCTTTTCATCCCCTGCGTCCTCGCTCTCCACATTCCCTGAAGTCTGGGCCGCCGGTTCCTTCTCCTCTGGTTCTGAACTGCTGCACGCTGCTGCTGAGAACATCATCATTGACGCAAGCAGCGCTGCAAGAAATCTTTTGCAATTTCTCATAACTTATCTCCTCCTGATTTTATAAAATGTTCAATTTTTATATTATCATGAGAAAATAAGCCCGTCTAATCAATAATAATTATATATTTACTCTTTTATAGTTTTTATAAATATGCCCTTCTAACCTAAAAAGCTGTCGGAAAACAGCGTTTCCTGACAGCTTTTTCTAAAATCCATCTACATGGCCTGCCGCTTCACGGTATCCAACGCCTTAGCCACAGGCGGAATAGATATAATAACCAGCGTAATAATCCCTTCCGCCCCAAGATAGCTTCCTTGGTACAAAGAGGAATATACCCACGGATTCATCCCCTCAGGCGCATAGGCTGCAAAAAAGAACACGCCGGACAGCGTTGAAAATATAAATCTTCCCAACACACCTACAACATAGCCTATGTGAAGCCCGTATTTCCACCCCCTAAAAAGCCCTGACAAGCCCAGTGCGCCGAAGGCAAGAGGATAGTCAAAAAGCACCTGTGGGATTGACATCATATACGGATCAACAATAAACTGCAAAAAGCCGTATCCGACTCCCGTAAGAAGCCCATAGCTCACTCCAAACCAGTTACCAATCAGGCAGATAAACAACATGGATAACAGTGTGACCGAACCGCCCATAGGCATCTCCCATACCTTTATGTAGGAGGTGACCATTGCAAGCGCGATTCCCATAGCAGAAAAAACAAGTTTTTTGACAGCAGAAGAAGTACTCCTGCCTGTGACAGAATTAATTTGTGACATTATGAAATTCTCCTTTCCTTACGCCGGCATTACCCGGATCAAGTTTTAAGGGTCCGTATACTTTGCATACATCTCAGCCTTTTAAAGCACCCCTGTGTGACATATTAAGAATAATTCCATATTAAAAAAATGTCAAGAAAAAAATGAATTCTCTATTTTCTCAAGAAATCCATCTGACAGATAGGCTTCTATTTTGCGGAATGTCCCTTCATTGCGAATCAGGCGGTCAGGCTCATGGTATTGCACCCATGCCATGGCGCACCAGGTAATCCCCCGAAGGCAGGTAATCGGAATAAAAAGACCCAGACGTTCTTCGATTCCCGACACATCATACCTGCCCGCCGCAGCCGCCTTGTACTGCTGCACAAACTGCTGTATTTCTTCCTTGTCAAGAATAACGTCCGTCTTCCAGAAGGTGGTTGTCGGCGCCAGAAAATGTCCCAAATCCTGCACAGGGTCGCCATACAACGGCTTCTCCCAGTCAACCAGATAATTGTTCTTACCTTCTCCATTGATTAAAAAGTTTCCGGAATTCAACTCTGTATTAATGCAGCATCTATATCCCTCATACCCCGAAACCTTTTTAAGCATCTGCCCTCCTCTCCTTAACAACTCCTCTATCCTTTTCTTCTTCCGGATATGACCTAGCGGAGATTGATAGTAGGTCTTGGCCATCTCATGACATTCCTCAAGGATTGCCTGAAGCGGATTCTCTGGCATAAGCAGGCCGTCATCTTCTGATACCGCGACACTGTGAATATCCGCAAGACACCAAGCCGCGTATTCCATCTCCTTCCTGTAATCAAGGGCATGTCCTTCAAGAAACTCCATCACCATAACTCCATAATCCAGATACTTTTTACTTCCGTCCACATAAACTGCCCGCGGAGTTCTTCCTGAAGCCTCTAATAATTTCAGAGCATGGTATTCGTAGCCAATCTGATCGGAAAGATGCATCTGGCTTCCTGTATTCACCCGAAGAAGCAGCCTTTTCTTTGACACTGGATGCAGGAATTCGTAATTAATATTGTACTCTCCCTGTGCAAGCATGTGACATTCTATCTGTTCTTTACGGGGAAGCCCTAATTGCTCATGAAATTCCTCTGACTGAATATATTCCCTTAATCCTGCAATCCTGTCCATATATTTTCAACCTTCTTCCCAATCCGGATTCCCATTGCTGTTCTATACAATCGCTTCTATAATCGTCCTATCCCCTATTTGGATTTGCCTCATTCCTGCTTTTTTATTCTTATTAAAATTAAAGCTTAGCAGATATCCTTTTTTCAAATGATAATAATCAAGGTAATCCTTCAGTTGTCTTTCTCCCCTCTCGTTATACTCATCGCCTCTCCAAATTTTCGTTTCGATTATAAACTGCTCTCCCAGATAATCTACAATAATATCCGTCCGTCTGGCATCCCTCGTCTGTGCTTCAATATAATAATTGCCTGTCCCGTTAATAATCGGCTTCAGATACAGCAGAAAAATTTTCCGTCCATGTTCTTCCAAAAACTTTCCGTCATAGCCCTTATAAATATCCGTATAATACAGCACAAACTTTTCCAGCACCAGGTCCATGTCAAGCCTTCCGCTACGAATAAACTGGCTTTGATTTCTCTCAGCCTCGACGCCGATTGCGCTTTCCAGTTCTTCCTCGGATAAAAACAGATTATAAAGGCACATTTCAAAAATCCTGTTAGCAACTTGTATACTGTTTTCTTTATTAATAATATATCCAAACATAACGGCCAGATTTATCATAGGGTTATCAATATGATATCCTATACGCCTTCCCTCAAATAAAACAGCATGCAGCATACTTTTCATCTCCGGATATTCGTTAAGCTGCCTAATCATACTCTCAAAAAGCGGCGTCCTCTCATTCAGAATACTTTTTACTGCTGCCGCAACGCCCGACTTTGTCCATACATCTGCTTTTCCGGAGAGTTCTTCATCAATCCACTTACAGATACTTGAAACAAGATAAGGATATCCTGAAGTATATTCATAGATTTCCTTTGCCACGCTTCCCGTATCCATCCCAACATGATGCTCCCTCTCATACTCCTTTAGCATGGCGGCAATCTCATTTACCGAAAAGCTCATATCAATATTAAACCTGGCGGCAATATTCCAAGGGCTGTTATATTTATGCTCATCCTCTCTGCGCAGCTTAAGCTTGAGATTCTTGATATCATATACGCCTGCAAGAATCACCGAATGAAACGCAGCCCTATTCTCCCGATTCAGATAATACCCTCTAAGCATCGCAAGAAAATCAATAAAAATCTGATGATTGCTCGCCTGGTCCACTTCGTCAATAAGCAGCACAACAGGCCGCGGCGCTTCAGAACACATTTGGCTCAAACATAAGAACAACTCGTCCAGACTGTCATTTTGTTTCCTCTCTATAAAACCAGCTATGGGACTTAACAATTCCTCCGATTCTTCCATCTGTGTATTCGGGAAAGCAGAAAGGAACATTTTGGCAAATGCTTTTGAAAAACTGGCTTCATCCTCAAAATTCTTCGTGGAAAGCATCTGAAAATCCATGAACACTACTACATATTCTACCTTCAGGTATTCTGCCAGCGCCCGTAATATAGTGGTCTTTCCATATTGTCTTCCCCTGTTTATGACAAAGTAACTGCCCCGTTCCACATAATAGCTTTTCATCCTGTAAAGCCTGTCCTCCAGATTAACCATATAATGCTTGCTTGGACTGCATAAGCCCTCTGTATTAAAATAACGCTGCATCTTATTTTCCCTTTCCCAGTGATATATTGCTATTTTAACATTGCAGGCTTCTTCTGTAAATATGGATTCACTACATTGCAGCTACCCAGGGAATATCATACTCTCAGCAAATATCCTCTCATAATTCTCCGTCTCCGCCAACTCCATATACTCCATCTTTCCCGCCAGCAGTTCGATTTCCCGCTTCACCTTCTCGGACATCAAAGCCATATAGGCGCCCGTCTTGGAGGAATTACCCACATAGACTAATTTTCCCTCTACCTCTCCTGGCAGGATTCCCGTTCCAATCAAGGACTCGGCAGGCAGGTGCGCGCCAAACTGTCCGGCAATCATCACCTTGTCAAGCTCATCCATCCGGATTCCCGCCTGCTTAAGAAGGGCTGCAAAGCCGGACAGAATCGCCCCCTTGGCAAGCTGCACATGGCGTACATCTCCCTGGGTCACCACAATCTCTGGCTTCTCGCACAGGACAAATTCCCGCTTCGTCCCATCCATACGAAGCATAGGATATCGGTAATCCTGCTCGCCTAACTTCTCCTTCTTCACAAAAACGCCGGTCTTTTTCACAAGCCCTGTGCGAAGCAGCTCTTTCACCACAGCCAGGATTCCGCTGCCGCACAGGCCCACAGGCTCTGCTTTTCCAATTACCTGATAATAAATTCCCTGCTCTGTAATCTTAACCTCCTCAATCGCCCCTTCTGCCGCACGCATCCCAGAGCTGATATTCATACCCTCCAACGCAGGCCCCGCCGCGCACGAGCAGCACCATAGCCGTCCCCTGCTTGCAAGAACGATTTCTCCATTGGTCCCGATATCGATGAAAAGTACATTTCCCCTCTCTTTTTCAAGCTCGCACACATAAGCGCCTGCCACAATATCCGCGCCGATATAAGCCGATACCTGGGGAAGACAGTACAATCTCGTATCCTCTGCCGCCCTGATTCCAATCTCGCCTGCCAAAAGCTCTTTCGCCTCTGTAAACTCCGGCTTATAAGGGGAACGTCCAATGGCCCTCGCATCAACTCCTAAGAGCATATGCATCATGGTACAGTTTGCCGCCACATCTATTTCCCGAAGCTTCTTCGGGCTTACATTAGCCTCCAGGCACACTTCTTCAATCATGCCGTTGATGGAATTGACAATCGCCTCCTGAAGCCTCTGGATTCCGCAATCGGGATGCTCATATTCATAGGTAATCCTTGTGAGGACATCCAGGCCATACCGCTTCTGCGCGTTAATCATCGAAGCGTTTGCAATCTCCTCCCCTGTCTTGAGGTCAATCAGAGCCGTTACTACGGTGGTCGTTCCGATATCAATGACTACGCCGTACCCGCCGTCAAATGTGTCTCTATCAAACTCAGGCACATAGCCCTTTGTCAATACCTTATGCTTCCGTTCCTTCAAAAGCAGCCCGATTTCCACATCTCCTGTCACCTCCGCCATGCAGGAAAGGCGTACTCCCGCCTCTATCTCCTCTGGTTTTAAAAGCCTCTCCTCTAAGGCCGTCATCCCGGATACTCCTTCGGACAACACCTTCACCTTACATTTTCCGCAGATTCCCTTGCCATTACACGGATTATCTACAAAAATACCCGCCTCAAGCAGGGCGTCCAGAAGGTTCGCCCCATTCTGGCACTGAATTTCCCTTCCGGTCTGCCTAATCTTAATCTTTGCCATCTGTCACAACCTCACTCAGCATTTTTCAAACCCTCCAGAATTGACTGCACATTCCGAAGCGGCGACTTCATTCCAAGACCGCACGCCGGAGAAATAATATCTGAACCACTTTTCACACAGCTTCTTGTCAGCATTTTCACTCTGTCGGGGTCGCCGAATTCCAACGCATAGGTACTCACATTTCCCATCAGCACCCTGTCTTTCAGATGCTCTCTTGCCTCCTTCATAGGCACGACGGAATCGAAGCTTAAGACGCTGCTATGTACCTCGTCCACCTCCTTATATACCGGACTCATCTGTCCGCAGATATGTACGATTGTCCCCATCTTTTCATCCTGAAGGGCATCCAGAAGCCGGTTGATATACGTTACGGCAAACTCTTTAAAATACTTCGGCCCCAGAATCTCACCGGTGCCGCTTGGGTCTGAGATGGCAATCACATCTGCGCCTGCCTCAAGCTGTGCCCGCCCGAAGGTAATTAACTGCTCTGTGATAAATTCCATGTAGTCATGGGCCTCCCTGTTCTTCTTACGCAGTTCCTTGTAAAATATGACCGGCTCCATCACAGAGCTTGCCGTGCTGATTGGCCCCGTCAGATTGCCCACAATCGGCACATCCTTTGTCTCCTCCTTCAGGATACGGATGGCGTCCAGAACCACCTTTGCCCTGCCCTTTGTCACATCCACTGGATGAAGCTGATGATACTCACTTACAGAATGAATCACATACCCTGTCACATGCGGCTCATACACACAGGTTCCCATGTCAACCTTTGCGCCCATCTCCTCCGCCTCGACGGTCATACAGAAGGGAACCCCGTAATTCTCAAAACAGCCTTCTTCATACACAGCTTTCGCGAGGTCAGCCATCTGCCTTGCATCCCTGTGTGCCTCCGGCATATAGACCTTGATGCGTTCCATCAGCTCAGAGGTTACCATATTCATCATTCCGCCAGGGCAGATACAGGCGGGTCTGTCCGCCTGCCGCCCCTCTAAAATCATTCTTAATCTTTCTTTCGGTGTCAGCATTTTTCACTCCTATTTGTGTTGTTGGCCAATGTTAAGCAATATTCAGCAGACGCTTAGCAAGCTTCACAGCCTCCACAGCATTCTGGGAGTATCCGTCCGCGCCAATCCGGTCCGCATATTTCTGGGAAATGGGGCCTCCCCCGATCATCACCTTCACTTTGTCACGCAGTCCCGCCTCGTCAAGCAGCTTAATCACCGTCTCCATTCCTCCCATGGTTGTGGTCATCAGCGTAGACAAGCAGACAAAATCTGCATTTTCCTCCTTAGCCGTCTCAACGAACTTCGCAAGCGGAACATCCCTGCCCAGGTCTATCATATTGAAACCAGCCGTCTCAAGCATAATCTTCACCAGATTTTTACCAATGTCATGGGTGTCTCCCTCCACGACTCCAATCACTCCTGTCACCTTATCCTCACTAGAGGTTTCCGGCAGATAGGGGCGTAAGATATCAAGCCCTGCATACATAGCGTCAGAGCACAGCAGTACATCCGTCACAAAATACTCCTCCGCCTCGTATAACTCGCTGGCGCGGTTCATGCCGTCAACCAACCCCTCCATAATCCCGTCAAACGCCGGATATCCTGCGTCCAGATACTCCTTGGCAGCCTCGGCTACGTCATCCTCCTCCATGTCTACCACACCGTCCGAAAGACGCTTTAACAATTCCTCTTTTGAACTCATTTCAAATTCCTCCTGCATATTTCTATTACTTACCGTTACCCCTTAAACCTAAAGCACAACCTCTTTAAACACCCCGTTCTCCAACTGGTATCCCACATTCTTGATACACATCTGCCCCGCCAGCTTCACCTTTCCAACCATCTCGATACATCCTTCTCCATACGGCATCGGCCCTGAGAGCTTTAAGTCCCGAAATCTTGCCCTTCCCGTACCAATCAAGGCAAGGGTTGTCTTTGGACACAGCAGTATCATCGTCTTATCGTCTGCCAGTTCTGCCGCCTTCTTAAGAAACTCATAGGTGAAATCCTCCACCACCTGCTCTGCCATCTTTGGTCCCAGAATATTCACGCCCCCGGAGGAATCTGCATAGCTGATTAGATCTGCCCCGTATTTTTTCCCCTCCTCCATGAACCGTAGTATCTCCCCGCCAAGCTTCCAAAAAACCTCCTTCATAAGCTCTGGGTTCTTTCGCATTGCCTTGAATACATGTTTTGCGTCAATCAGCACATTCAGTATGGTAAACGGCCCCGACACCTGGAGTACCACATGCTCTTTCGCTTCCCGCAAAGCCTTGCAAGCCAGCAAAACCTGGTGAATCCTTCCCACCGAAAAATCAATCGCCGGCAGCTTCAAAATCTCCTCCGGCGCCGTACAGATATACTCCTTAGCCCTGGGGCCTGCCACTTCATTTCCATAATTAACAATGCCTCCCATAGCCTCCGCCTCTACCGTATGGCAGAAGGGCAGTTCACAAAACGCCGCCTTGTCGTACTCCTTCAACGCCTTAGAAAGCGCCGCCATGGTATCCCATTTAAGGTATGCCTCCGGAAACGTAAGCCCCAAGTCTTTCGTCACCTCGCCGCTGATTCCGGCAGAATTGTCGTATGTACATTGAAAATCCTTAATCTTTGCCAATGTCATCCCTCCTAGTATCTTTTACTGTAACATTCACTATGCCTATGGTATCACAAATACATGTTTCCGCATAATTGATATTTTCTATAAATATATAAGTATTTTCTATTTGAAGCTTCCCAATTTAGGGCAAAAAAACAGACGTCAGCTCTTTATCCCTGACGTCTGTACCTTCTTATTTTTTATGCTCAAATTCCCGTATTCTTTGGGATAACTTAAAAAGCTCGTCCTTTGACAACTCCGGCAGCCTCTCTAACTTTTCCAGAAAAACCGAAATAGTCTCCTTCTCCCTCACCTTCAAATACTCCATATAATAGCTCACCACAACCCCAGGCACCATTGCCGTCATAAGAATCCCATATGCCGCCACAAGCACCGTAATAATCCGGCCTGCCCTGGTAACAGCGCAGATGTCGCCAAATCCTATCGTGGTAGAAGCGACGAAGCAGTACCACAGGGCATCGCCCCAGGTATCAATCCCAGGCTCTAACACTGTCAATACTGCCGCCGCCCCACAGAGGAACACAAGGAAGCTGACGAAAATCTTCAAGGTTCCCGTCCGCTTCAGAACACGATAACAACGCCTCCATGCTTTCATCCTTGACTGCCCTTTATTCTTCATCTCCCTGGATATACTGAGCCATAACAATCATGCTGATACCGCTTTCGATAAAGTAGACTCCTACCAGGATTCCAAAGGTCAGCGCAAGCAGCATCGGGTGTACCACGGAATAGATACCTACCAGCAATCCCAGAATCCCAAGCGTCAGCGTCCAGACCCATCCCAGGCCCTTCGTCATCTTTTTCTGACGGAACGCCTGGAAGATGTTGATTACCCCCTGAAGCATAAACCAGAACGCCATGAGATAAATCAGCATACCGTCTGTCATCAGCTTAAGTCCAGGCACAACCAGAATCACGATACCCAGGATGATACTTAGGATATCAAAAACAAAGTCAATTCCGTAATTCTTGTTGGAAACAGAACGGATAATCCCTACCGCCCCATAGACGAACAGCAGTATCACCAGAAAATAGCCTGCCTCCAGAAACGTAATCAACGGAGTGAATATGCAGGAAAGCCCACAAATCGCAATTAGCACCCCAAATACAATGGAAAAAATCTTCATAAATAAAATCCTCCTGATTTTTAATTTATTATTACAGCCCGCTTATGCAGGCAATAACAATCCCTTCAGCTTTGAGCAGAACATACTCCCCGCCGCTGCCGCAAGGAAAATCCATAGAAACAGCCTGACCGGAAAGCACAAAAACAACAATACAGTCACAGCCAGAGGCTTTTTCATGATTCCTCCAAGCAGGGAAGCCGTCACAGTCGCCGCGGCAAATACCATATGCCCCCCGCTATATCCAAACACTATCGCCCCCGCGGAATAACCGAGACATACCCCTGCAAATATAATCGGAAAGAAATGTCCTCCCTTTAGACCTGACTGGATGCAGACATTCGTAAGCAGCACCTTTAAAAATGCAATAGCGGCAAGAATCAGCGGCGCATACATCTCACAATCCGCGACCAACTCCCCCATTGCCTCCTCGCCTGAAAACATCAGCACAGGCATCAGCATCCCCATGGCACCAAGGCAGACACCGCCTACCGTTTCCTTCAAGATAACAGGCAGCCCTGTCAAAGCCTTCTCTGCCGCCATATGTGTAAGAAAATAAAACTTTGCCAATAAACAGCCAAGCAGAATGTACACAACTAGCATCAGGTAATCCCAAAGCTCTGGCTCCATTTCCGGAAAAGTCGGCAGCGCCCCAAGACCTGCCCCGAAAATTTCTGACAACAGCATATAACATACGGTTCCCGCAGCAGCGGCAAGACCGTACAGGAATAATTTCAGCGTTGCCGGAAGCTTTATAATCTCCTTGTCTTTGTTCTCCTCCTCCACCGCAAACACGCCGAACAGCGGCGAACGGAACAGTACGCCAAGGGTCACGGCTACTCCCACCTGAGAATACTCCTTCGCATTCTGCCTTGCAAACGAAAGGTTATCCCCAATCCAGTAGCAAAGTCCCACGATTACGCCCGTAAGTCCCGCCTCCGGACCGATACTGCTTCCTAAAAGCAGTGGAAAAAGCGCACTGAGAAGAAGCACCGGCATATTGGAGTAATCAAAAGTTTTCTCTGCTTTTACCTTTGCCATCACGGTATCAAGTTCTTCCGGATAGTCTCCAAACCTCCTCCGGAAACAACCGATTAGCACCCCTCCGACGGTACACACAATCAATGTATAGCACGGAATTGAGTAATTGGCCGGAAGCCATTCCCACAGGAAATGAATCCCAAGAGACATAATTTTCAGGAACGCCCAGATAACGCCTCCTGCCACAGCGCCGATGATACAGCAGAATAAAATCAAATATACGTTATTTCTTACTGTTTTGCCCATCAATACCTGACTCCTTCTTATCATCTTCCCCGTATGTCTCATTTACCTGTGGAATCAGCGACGAAGCAAGCCTTCCTTTACCTCTCTGCTTCAGATAAATAATTCCGATAATGGAAAATACAACTGCTCCCACAAAATTTACGATCAAATCCTTCATGGTATCTACAATTCCAATATCAAGATAGCCGCCAAAATTCCACTCCTCGCCGTTTACGACAAGGGACTTTACCGTTACCTGTATAGGATTGTTGGCCCCCAAGGGGTCAAGCTTCACAGAGCTGATTGTCGGCAGAATCCAGTCCTTCTGCATATCTGTGTGGAAGAACCAGTCCATACTGAACTCAAAAAATTCCCAGACTACTCCAACCGTCATAGAGAAACAGAACGCCACAAATGCTACAAAATATGGAGACATCTTGATGGAAAACTTTTCACTCCTGTTAAAGAGGTCAATCAGCGCAAACCCGATTGCCGCCATCAGAAATCCGTTGGTCGTATGTAGGATGGTATCCCAGATAGGAATCTTGATATAAAACGCATTAATCTCTCCCAGAATCTCTGCCGAAAAGATAAAAATCAGGATTACACCTTTTAAACCTGCGGGAATGGTGACCCCCACCATCTTTTCGATTAGCTGCGGCACCATAAAAAGGATTAATGTCAAAATCCCCAAGAACATATTATGGTAACTCCCCAGGAAAAACTGCCGGACTACGGACAGCACCACCAGGGAAATCAGCACAAGCTCTATCCCTGTTTTCTTTTTCTTTTTTTCACTCACAAAAACTCTCCTCTCTTTAGCACTACTGCTTTATGTTAGTTAAAGTTCCCCATTTTTTGGGGCGTTACAACAATTATACAGATTTTGCACCAAAAAAAACAGATCTGTGAGCCTCCGTTTGTCCCCAAAAATCCACAGTTTATCCCATGTTATGGAATTCAAGGCATAAAAATCTTATAATAAGCTTACCCCTCACACACATACATCTATCCGGAGAGGCTGCATGGATGGACAGTTTGTCAGCTCGAAATACCTGGGCCATGTCCGGATAGATGAGGGTATCCCTTAATTTTAACGAAAGAGGTACATAAGATGTTACGCCTTGCCATCTGTGACGACGACAGTACAGACCTTACTAAAACTTCGGAGACAATCAAAGAATGGTGTCAAAACCAGAATCATCCGGAGATCAAAATACGTTCATTTCGCTCGCCTTATAATCTGCTCGACTCTGTTTCAGGCGGGGAAGCCTACGATATCTTTCTGCTTGATATTCTCATGCCCGATATGACAGGTATCAGTCTGGGTGAACAGCTTACCAGCCTGCTTGCAGAGCCGCTGATTGTTTACATAAGCTCAAGTAACGATTACTATCCTGATGCATTCCGCCTGTTCGCATTTAACTATATCTGTAAACCGATTTCCAAGGACAACTTATTTCCTGTGCTTGACAAGCTTGCCTATCGCTATGAGCAGCAGAAAAATAATGTATTTCTCCTCAAGACGTCCGACGGAATCCGGCAGATACCTCTGCATACCATTGTCTATGCAGAGCTGCTTTCCCATGTATGCCATCTTCATCTGGCAGATGGCACACATTTAAAAAGCCTGTATCTGCGTTCCAGCTTCAACCAGTTTCTTGCGCCAATTCTGGAACAGCCGAATTTCATTAAGACACACACCTCCTTTGTGGTGAATCTGGATTATTCCAGCCGCCTTACCACCGGTTTTCTTTCACTGACTACCGGAAACAAGGTTCCCGTTGCACGCTCATTTGCTGCAAAGGTACGGCAATGCTATATCGATTACTGGCTTCAGGAGGTAAAAGAGCCATGACCCTGTCAAATTTCCTTGAAAACAATATGATAGCACATTCCATTAAGATACTTTTAATTACCAGCTTTACCCTGGGTATGATGACAGCCCTTACTTCATTCAAATATCCTGTTCGGAAAATACTTACATTATTCGGGTTCTATCTTGTATGGGTATTTACGTCCTCCTGGGTAATTATTTCTATGTTTGGTTATTTCTTCTTTACAAAGGTAATGCTTTTTACGATTTCTCTGCCAGCCATTGCCCTGGCTTATAAAATGGACTGCAATTCCCCCGCGCAGTCTGCGTTCAACTATGCAACCCAGGTCGGTTTTTCTCTTATATTTGCCATGAGCGTTCTGTTATTGAATACTATGTTTCATGGCAATCTGTATACCTATTTCCTTCTCCTTACTGCCGTCTATTCCATCGTAATCTATCTGGAATATCGGTATTTAAGGAAACCCTTCCTGAATCTGACCAGGACCGTACATATCGGTTGGGGTTCGCTGTCACTGATTCCGATTTGCTTTTGCGCACTGATTGAATTAATTGGAAATGTTCCGTTTTATTATATCAGGGACCCCATACGGGTCGTATACATCTATGGGCTTTTGGTACTGATGATTATCGTTTATTTCGTAGTCTACCAGAGTATACTGCGCCAATACCAGCTTCAGATGGTCTCCCACGAAAAAGAGCTTCTGATGCTTCAGGTATCTTCTATGGAGAAACAGGCGAAGAATATCCTTACTTCGGAAGAAAGGCTGAAAATACTGCGCCATGACATCCGGCATTTTTCCATTGTCATGAATTCCTGTCTGAAGGACAACGCCATGGAAGATGCCAGGCACCTGCTGTCCGGCTTAGAAGATGCCCTGCTCAAAAGCGAGACGCCTCATTACTGCCAGAACTATATCATCAACTCCGTACTCGCGTATTATCTGGATGCCGCCAAGAACGAAGGTATACAAGTACAGGCTGATTTCACAGCGCCTCCGAAAGACGCGATTGATTCTACCTCCTTCTCCGTAGTTCTTGCTAACGCCCTTGATAACGCGCTGCATGCCTGCCGAAATGAATCCATTGAGTGCTGTATCAAATTAAAAAGCCGCATGAACGGCAGTCAGTATCTCATGGAGATTGCCAATACATGCAGCACAGATATTGTATTTGATGAAGACGGGCTGCCCATTTCACAGAAAGGGACTGAGCATGGTATCGGAACCAAAAGTATCCTCTCCTTTGCCAGACAGACCCACTCCAGCGTAAATTTCCGGCAGGTGCATGGACAGTTCATCCTGCAGATGATTACTAACACATCGCTATGCAATCAATCATAGTATATACTTAAAAGTAAAACAAATCCTCAAATTTTTTATCTAACGCAATACACAGAATTAATGCTAACTTAGCAGTCGGATTGAATACACCTGTCTCAATAGAACTGATTGTCTGGCGTGATACGCCTACCAGCTTAGCAAGTTCATTTTGAGACAAGTGTTTTTCCATCCTTGCCTGCTTTAAATTGTTTTTCAATATCAGTTCTGTATCCATGCAGCCACCATCAGAAAATTTCAACTAAATACGTTTATTTTACTTTTTAAGCAACACCTTTAGAATATCTTCATATGTGACCAACAATACGTTTCCCATCTTATCCGCCAGCTCAATACACCCCTTAGTAAACCCGTTCTTTGCAAACAGATAAAAATATACCATTTTGCAGATTTTTAGTCAACTATAACTTACTAAGTTATACATTACTAATTTTCATCTTGCTAAAAATGCCCTATGCAGTATAACAACCACATAGAGCATTAATCTAATCTTCCTCCAAAATCCTCGTCAGCGTTTCCATCGCCTTTTCCAGTGAATCTCCCTCCAACAAGAGATACAGGGTACTGCACAGAATTTCATAGATATTCATCAACATCTCAATAATACTGACGCATTTCCTAAGTTCCTCCTCCCCCGAAAGCCCTGTTAGTATCGTATAACGAATCCCGATAACCTTCTGAGGCTTCCCCGTACTGTCCTCCGTAAGATAAACAATCTGTCCAATGGGCAGTCCCTTGTTCAGCCCGTTAATCATCTTAAGGATGACCGTTTCGGAAAAAGCATTCGGATTCTCCTCAAGCAGCGGCTCCAAATTCAGTTCCCCATAGAAATGAAGGATGTCCCCAAACTCCGGTGCATGGGCAAAATTGCAGGAGATATCCATACTCAACTCCTCCCCCATTGTAACGCCAAGTAGAAGCGTATCCATAGGTGCTCCCTTCCCCTCCTCCAGAAACACGCTCTTAAAATCCAGGGGACTTACATATTCATACAGCCTCTTTAAACCTTCCCTTAATTCTTCTTTATTCATCTTTATCTCCATTCTCTATATTTTATATACATAATACTCCTGCAAATCCGCTTTTCCAAGTATCTTTCCGGATTTCTCATATTCCTGCTGCAAAGCCGTCATAATATGGGCCATCCCTGTGACCTCCTGTCTTGAAGCCGCAAGAAATGCCGCGTTGAGCGCAATATTCTTAATACTTGCGCCAGAAAGCTCAAAATTATCCGCCAGATAAGCAATGTCTATATCGCTCTCCAAGGGCATTTTCGATGGAAATACCTTCTCCCAAAGCCTGGCTCTTTGTTCTTTCTGGGGAAATGTAAACCGGATAATATATTTCATCCTTCGCTTATATGCGTCGTCAAAATTCTGCATCAGATTCGTAGCAAGGATCGTTATCCCGTCGTATTCCTCCATCTTCTGTAACAGGTACGCTGTCTGGGCATTCGCGCTGATATCCCTGGAATCCGTGACGTCCACACGTTTCCCGAACAGTACGTCCGCCTCGTCAAAAAAAAGAATACTCCTGCTTTTCTTCACCTCGTCGAAAATCTCACGCAGATTCTTCTGTGTCTCCCCAATATATTTAGACAGCACACCGGAAAGATCCACCTTATAGAGCTCAAGATTCAACTCCCTTGCAAGCACCTGCGCCGCCATGGTCTTTCCGGTTCCCGGAGGTCCCGCAAAGAGCAGCGAAACTCCTCTGCCATAGGCAAGCTTATCCGCAAATCCCCACTCCTCATAGACCTTGCCGCGATAGGAAATCTGTCCGCACGCCTGACGCAAAAGCTCTTTGGGCCCCTCCTCCAACACCAGGTCATCCCAGGTATACGCTGCATTGACCCGACTGGCCCGTTCCCCTAGCTTATGGGAAATCTTCTGCTGGCATGCCTGATACAGATATGCCGTCCCAACCGTTGCTTCCCCCTTTACGGCTGCCTCCCTGCACGCCAATTTTGCAGCCTCCTGTATCACCCCTGGAGTGAAATCAAACTGCGCCGCCAACGTATCACAGACATTCTCCTCCTCTGCCTGAACACCCTCCTGTGCGAGAAATGTCCGCCAAAGCATACTTCTCTCCTGTATAGAAGGAAAGCGAAGCCAAAACTCCTCGATTCTGTACCCGTCCGGATATTCTCCTTCTAATACATCCTCCCCCGCCCCTTCTTCCACAGTAAAGAACACATCTCTGAAGAATAAGGACGCCCGCCGCAGCATTGCCTGTGCTGCCTGACGGTTCTTTCTCTCTCCCCTCCAGACCGCTTCCCAATGGTCGAATACCAAAAACGCGTTATCCAACAATGCCCGAACCACCGCGTCACAGGCGATTTCCTGCATCTGCTCTGCCTTCCTGTGTACCAGTCCATTCATGTCGAGAAACAAAACCGCGCGTCCCTGGCTCTTTGCCGCGAGGCTGATTTGAAGCTTCTTTCCGCTGCCAAAGGATCCCTTTAGGAAAAGGAGGCGGACTTCGTCCATTGAGGAACCAGTCTCCCGAAGACGGCGCTCAAGGCTCTTTGCAGTCTGGCTGTTGATATTGCACGCCGGTTCCGTTTCCCTGTCCGAAAACTTCAGGTAATACTCTCCCTTTCTCCCCTGTAAATCCGATTCATGGAAGAAGATATACTCCACCAGCTTCTCCCGAAGCTTAAATCTCCATGCCAGCTCGCTCTCCTGGGTGGCAGGCTTTGCGCCAAAGGCGCAGCATAATAACTCTCTGCTGGCAAAGGTCTGATGAATAAGGGTATTTTGCTCTTGCTCATCCATGGTGTACATTTTGATGCACAAATCCAGAGAAGGATACCTCCACGCCAGGTCGTCCTGTAAGAAGCTATACATCCTTTCAAATTCCCTGTTCAACTCCGGCGCCATGGCAAGGCAGGCGATATACTGCTGGAACGCATTGAAGCCAAGCCTTCTGAGCATATATTCAAAAGCAAGAAACACCCCGCCCTCCTTCATGGTGCGGTACGCCTCATCATGGAACTTTTGCCATTCTCCAAAGAGCGCCTCCCTCTCCATGCCGTAAGACCTCCGGTCCATATGCGTAAACGCGTCCTCCATCACGTTGGAAAGCTCGTCCCGAAACAGTTTCGTATTGTAGATATGCCGGATTCCTCCGTTTTCCTTGAGGCGCACGGCATATTTCGTATACAGGCCAATCTCCTTTTTTACCAGAACCAAAAGCTTCTGAAAATATTCCTCCTGCCCAGAAAACATTCCTACACCATCCATTCTCAGTCAAAGAACTATATCCCTGCAATTAAAGCCTGCTCAAAATCTTTTTTCTTGGCTGATTTTAAAAGCACCCCATAATTCACGCCAAGGCTCTGAAGATTCTTATCTGCGGCGGCATATTTCCCCAATGCAGCCTTCGCATTATTTTTTTCTTCATCCCCCGGCTCGTGCGCCAATGAAGCCGCAATCCCTTTCAGGCCGTACTTCTCGTCCTTGAGTTCATTCAGGATTCCCGTTGCCCGATTTCCAAGAGCCGATTCAACACGGGAAGGCTTTTTCGTTTTGCCTACGATTTCCCCGACCATATTCTTGGAGGCGCCGAGTATAACGGCAGAATTCGCAAGGGTCGCCCCAACCTTATTTGCGGTCTTTGCCGCCTCTCCCCGCTTCTTCTGCTCATCGGTTGCCGTTTCTTCATCAAAATTATTCAGCCCTGAGTTTACACTTCCGGTTATGGTGGAAATCAGGCCCGTAGCAAGAGTAGTCAGGCCAAATGCTCCGCTGCGCACCTGCGCGTTTATTTTTCCAACCTTCCTGTCAAGCATCAGATACCTGACCACTATCTCCTTATCTTCTTCTGGGATATCGTCCCGTTCCAACATATCCAATGCAAGGGTCGTCCGATCCGATCCCCCCGTGTCAATATAATATTTGAAGATAAGATCATTTAAATCCTTACGTGCATCCTCTCTTTCTGCTTTCGTTTTGCTCATTTGGTCTTTTAACTTGAGCATCTGATTCACAGATGTGGAAAGACCCGCAATCTGCGCGAGGCCGCCAAGAGCCTGTGAAACATACCCCGTCACCTTTGCAAACATGCTCTTGCCTTGCCCCGCGAGGCCCGCAATGGCCTTGGCAATCCCGCAGACCCTGAGCAATATCGTAGCGGCATCGGCAACCATGCCGATTACGGCAAATGCGTCATTCCTTACGATATCCTTCTTTTTATCAGGATTATCCTTTAATTTGGGCGAATTCCGGAATGCTCGTATCTTCTTCGCCAAATCACGGAGAGAACCCACCATGCCGATTAGATTTACCACCAGTGAAATCCCGTTTCCGACCTTGGACTTGGCATAATCCTCATCAAAGGTAGAGATTATTCCATTGACACCCATTCCTAATTTGTTGGCGTCAAAGATTCTATCTACCTTAGAAGAATTCATAAAACGAGAGAACCTGCCGCTGGCCAATGGGTTGGATTCGTTCCTCTCCAGTCCCTTTGCCAGCACAACTGCCGCATAAATATTCCCTTTTCTGGCTTCGAGAACCTTTTCCAACGTCTCATTTGCATCGCCGGCATTATCAGGTGCGTTGTTTTCGCCATTTTCGTCCGGTTTTTTTTCTTTCAATGCCTTTAAATCCTTCAGACTGTCAAAATTGCTGTCCTGATTCTCCCCGCGTCTTGCAGCCTGATTCTCGTCCAGGTTTTCTAAGGCCATATCCCGCAAGTCTTCGTTTATTTCTTCATTTACTAAATTGCCTCGTTCTGGCGGCTGCGGCTGCGGTTGGGGGTGTTCAGAGCCGCCATTGTTTCCTCCTTCATTCTTCGGAGTTTCCTCTTTTGGAAGATCCTCCAGACGGGGATGGACAATTACATGCCCGTCCATATAAACTTTGCTTTTATTCTTCCCTCCTTCGCTCTTTGGAGTTTCCTCTCTTTGCCCATCCTGCGCTTTGGGCTTCGCCTCCACAGTACTGGGGGGATTCTCTAAGTCATCATTATCCTCCTCACTCTCCGAATACTCGTCGCTGCTAGAATCCATCTGCAGATCAACATTTGGAAATCCCGCGCTACTGTTTAATGTTTCTTCTTTCGGTAATCCGCTGCCCTCCTCAATAGGGGTATGTTTCACATTCTCGTCCACATCCGGTTCTGAATCCGTTTCCTTGTTTTCCGTCTCGTTGGTTTTCGGGGTTACATCATCCTTATTTTCTAAAATCTCATCTAACATTCACATTTCACCTCGTTTCTAAAAACAGCAGCGTCAGAAGCTCTCTATAACCGTCTCCTTCTCCTCATCCTCCGCCATCTTATAATACCGGTCACATCGGTACAGATACTCCTTTGCCGCCTTATCCTTCCTGTGCTGCTTGAGCACCTCCACAAAGATAAGCCTGGCCTCATAAAATCTCCTTGCCACAAACAGTCCCACGCCCTTCTCGAACATCTCCCTCGTCAACTCCTTGTAGTAGAATTCCTCCTCCGAATCCCCGTCATAGACGTCATAGACACGCTCGTAAGTATGACTGGCAGAAAGGTAAATATTTCCCAGATATCTTGCATGATAATGCTCGTCGAAATCCGGTATCTGCTCGTAGACCAGATGCGTAATCAATATGCGCGCGCCGTATTTGTCACCCCTTAAACGCAGCATTTTCGCCAAATCAGAGTGTGCGGAGATGGCGGCAGCCTCCATCCGCTGCTCATGTCCAATCACCCCAATCATCACACGTCCGTAGCTGATGGCAATGGTTCTTCCCTTATCCGGCATCCTTTCATCCAAAAGCTGCTGAATCTCAATGGCTGCGTCAAGAGCCTCCTGGCTGCTGACCGTAAAGAACGCCGACAGCCCGATATCGTCAAAATGCTCGACAACCCCATGATGTCCGTTTATTGGCTCGACCAACTGGGACAGGACACGGTTAATCCCTGTATACACCTGCTCAGCCGACAGAGAAACCTTATGCCTGGGGTAATCCATGGCATGGAGAGATAAGATCGTAAAATCTCCTGTCATCTGATCGCCAAGCTTTACCTCCTGAATGGACTCCTTATCTAACAAGTCCAGGATTTTCGCCGGAATAAATTTATAATAGCCGTCCGATATCCCACGAATGTCCTCCACGTATTTCGCAATCTCCAGTGACATCTGGTTAAATGCCGACGATATATCCGCCACCTCGTCATGCCCGTGTACGGCGACGGTTACGCCCAGATTCCCCGCCGCGAGCCTTAAGGCACATTCCTTCAGGGTTTTCAGAGGCTGCAGGAAGATATGAAGCACCACCATCAGAACCACCGTCAAGACTAGGAGAAGGGTGGAGGAGGCATTTTTCAGATTCCACTGATAATACCAAATCTGGTAATCCAGTATGTTTCCATCGCCGGAAACCGCCAGCACGCCATATTTCGTCCCGTCGCCCAATACCAATGGAATGAACTGATTACTGCGTTTTCCATCACGGTTCTCATCACTCTGGTTCACAATCTCACCCGATTGATAGGAATGATAAATCGCATCTATGACCTCTGAGCCATACACCCACTCCACAGGAACGCCGCAGTATTCCGACGTGGACTCGCTTACATACAGATGTCCCTCCCCGTCCGCATGGAAAATACTGTACACATACATAGACCGCCCGCCGAAGCCTTTTCCATTGTCAACAGAAGAATGGCTTACACGCAAAGCTCTGTCTCCGGACGGGAATTTATCCGCATTCGTCTCGATATTATGTACAATATCCTCCCGAAGAATTTTTCCCAGGGCAGACAGCGCTATCGTCTGGTTGCTCTCCAACTGCTGACGCATAGACTGTTCAATCCAGTATTCCAGGAACCCGTCCATAACCAGGAGGCTTAGAAGGAAAATCACACATAGCCGTACTAAAATGGTCTGGACGTGATATTTCACACAGGCAATCCAGTAGAGACACAGAAGCGCCGCCAAAAGAAGAATACCGGCATAGACCCACCGCATCCTGTATACGACTGCCGAGGAGGTAAGGGTACATTCCTCATAATCCCGATGGACACCGTCCTGATAGGTACAGACGGAAACTTTCCCTTCTTCATTCTCTACCCCCGCACAGAAGCCCGTCTGGGCGCTGTCCGGCCATTGAAGCTGCCGGAAGGTAAAGTCCGGATACTTTTTGCGGATTTCCTCCGCCGAGAACACCACTTTAGAAGCCGCGTCCGCCAGGTCAACGCTTCGGATACATTCTGCCTCATAGTCAAGCAGATACGCCCGTTCCCCGTCGTCAGAGAGACTCTTGAATACGCCCCTCCTGCCAGATACCCCTTCAATCTCAAGATAACGGTCCGTTCCCACCTCCTTCGCGAACACCTCGCCCTCGTAATTCATCCAGAGGAGAACACCCTCCCGGCTTAAAAAGAACTGAGAATTAAGATATGGGTAATCAAGCGTCACTTGCTCCAACAGCTCTCTTTCTCCTTGTCCGTCTAAGGCAAATAAAGCCGCCTCACCTGAATCCTCCTCTGTATCCGGAATACCGATATAATAAAGCCTTCCATCTCGGATACACTGTACCAAAATCTGCCCGTATTTTGCCTTATCCTCCGTCAAGTCATACTCTGTCTCTACAAGCCTTCTCCTTGCGAAGTCACACCGATAGATTCTGCTGCCCGCGCCGTCCCATGATTCCACGTTTGTTTCTTCCAACAGTACGTATGCCTCGCCTGCGTCATCGAAAAAAATCTGGCGGATGGTCCGGCACTGTTCGCGCACATGCTTTTGGCATACAATCAGCTCGCCCTGTCCGCCGTCAGGGTTTGACCGTATAATCCGAAGCTTTTCGCCCTCCCCCCGATCCACATAATACAGATAGTCGTCCTGTAAATGTATCTGCTCGATATAATTAATCTTAATCGTCTTCCCAAACATACTCGCCGCCGCGAAAGCAATGACAGCGGCAGCCAGGATTCCCCATATGCCATACAAATTTTTTCTACTCATATTCATTCCCTTGTCCTACAACTGCACCGTCTGGCATCCTGAATTGGTAAACTGTATCATTCCCCCGTAGGCGCAGGTCAGCTTACACTGGTTATTAAGGGCAGGCTTGCCGCCCACCAACACCTGGGGAACCCCCGGCGCCCACGGGCCTGCCGGAACCGGCGTACAGGGCATAGGCGTTAGCGCCCCCATAGCCGCCGCAGTTGCAGCCGCCACCATGGGATTGGCCATACTCTGGCACATCCCAAAAGGCGCGATATTTACAAAGGGAATATTATCCGAAATCGTCGCCAGAGGCATTGCCGACATCGTCTTTGCCGTCGGCAGGACATTTAATACAGAGGGCGCCATACCAAACGAACAGGTCATAGACGCGCCTCCCGTCACACATAATCCCATAATCCTCACTCCTTGAATTTTCTGCTTATGAAAGCAGGATATAGTTTTCCCGCCCCTTAAAAATCTCTGCCTCTCCTTCTGTCACCTTGCCTTCACTCTCACAAGAATACTTAAGGATACATGTATCCTTTGGAATGTCTGCAAGCAGCAGATAGAATTCTCCGTCCTCGTCCGCAATACATTCCTGCGCCGGACAGATGACGGAATCCTTCATCATATAGTCATCCTTAAGCGGGCGTCTCAGCCTGTACGTCTCGCCCTCGTCCTCTGGGTACTCTGTACAAAAATACTCGCCCTTCTCCTTCTGTTTCTTTCGGATATACCAGAACACACTCTGAATTTTACCTTTCAGATAGAAGGAAATTTCCTCCTGCCCTCTCTTATAGTCGCCAATCATCCGGCATCCGGCCTGAGCGTCCCCTGCATGAAGCTTAACCACACTCTTTGGCTTCGTCCTGCCCCGCACAGAAGTGGTCCCCTGACGAAATGGATAAGCAAAAGAGGGGTACAGAAGTATCTCCTTAACCTTCTCCCCTCTGTCCGCCTTAAGCACAAGCCTCTGTCTTTGGTAGACGGGGGACTTGACCTCAATCTGGAATTCGTCGTTTTCCACGTCCAGAAGCAGGAAATATCCTTCCCCCTTTTTCTCCACCCCTCCTCCTGCCAGAGAGCGAAGCTCTATCCCTGCCGACACAGGCTCGCCGGTAAACGCATCCCTTAGCCGCACCACTTTGGACAGCCGTATCTTTGTCTCCTGTAATACCATGCTACCTGTCCTTTCCTGTAAAACGATAGTCGATTTCCTGTACACGTCTTACCGAACGTTTTCTGGTAGACAGAATCTCCACCGGCCCTGCCGTGTAAAACAGAGACGTCCGGTACGCCGCGTTTGGCACAGTCCACAGCCGCACCTTTTCCTCAATATCCATTTCACGCATCTGCAAACGGATGTTGTCTCCTCCCGGCTCTCCTGTGGGCGTAAATGTATCCGGATTAAGAGCCGCCTTATCGCGAAATGCCTGAATAATCCTTCCCATAATCTGATGCTCCTGTACGGCCCGATACTTCAAATCACTCTGTAAAAAGAGGGTAATCATATAGTAAAGAGTCAGATAAGCAGAGGGATACCGCTGTGTATTCCTTCCGATATTCGCCATCTCATGCGCCTGTATGGAGGTATCCTCCTTCACGTCATAGAGCCATACTCCCACCGCATAGTCCCCGTGCTCATCCGGAGAGCACAGGCCAATCTGGTCCGGACTGTTCAGAAGCTCTGGAATCAGCGCCTCCGTAAGCAGCGCCAATATGCCGTTTCCCGTATCCGCAATCCTCGTGTAATCTGCCAAAAGTATCTCCCTCCTTTTATCTGTTACTGAAATTAATTCTTAACTCCTTCGGAAGATGTACCTGACTGGGTGGTCTGATTCGACGTGCCTGTACTTCCCCCCAAAACGCTCTCCACCGGCTCCGACTGCGTCAGCACCCCATACTTAAACTGTCCGGATTCCAGAACCATTCCGGAGTATGGGTCATAACGGACGCCACGCCCGAAATACTGGCCGTTGATAAAGTCTCCGGCATAGAGAAGGTTTCCTGACTCATCCCACAGCTTCCCTGGGCCGTAATACAGGCCGTTCAGGAAGCCTCCCTCGTAGATTAATCCGCCGGTTGCAGGCTGATACAGCTTCCCTGTTCCGCTGTACTGTCCCTGATAAAACTCACCGTCATACAACAGCGACTCCGTCTCGGAATCCGTCAGCTTCCCCTTCCCCTGGTACAGACCGTCCACAAAGTTCCCGTCATAGATTACCAGCACCTTGTTATCGTCATAGAGCTTTCCTTCCCCGTTATAGACGTCCGACTTAAAACTGCCGTCATACACAATGTCTCCCTTGCCGGTATAGACCTTGCCAAGCCCCTCTCTTTTCCCCTTCTCAAACGCGCCCTCGTACATGAATGCGCCCTCATCATAGAACAGGGTTCCCTTGCCGTCATACTCGCCTTTTAAAAAGCCTCCGTCATACACAAGGATACCGTCCTCATAGAGCTTCCCTTCTCCTTCGTACTCATCCTTAGCAAACTCACCCTCATAGACCACATTTCCTTCGGCGTCATAGGAGGTTCCATCCCCCTCCTTTTTTCCTTTCACGAAGCCGCCCTCATAGGCAAGGGCGCCGCTTTCATAGAGCTTTCCCTCTCCCTCATATTTATCCTCGACAAAATCGCCCTCGTACACAGTCTCTCCCTTGTCATTGGAGAGGGCTCCCTCGCCGGTCTTCTTACCGTCTACAAAATCACCTTCATACGCAAGGACGCCGTCCTCATAGAGCTTTCCTTCTCCCTCATACTCGCCGTCCGTATTGACCGTCCCTTCATAGACCACATTACCCGCCTCGTCCGTCAAGACCACCTCCGAAAGCAGCGGCTCTCCGTTCTCAAAGGTTCCCGTGGCGATTTCATTTCCCGCCTCGTTATAGAGGGTTCCCTGCCCCTCCATCTCACCCTTGACAAAGGTTCCTACATACTCCTTCTGGCCGCTTGGGAAATACAGCGTTCCGCTTCCCTCATACAGACCGTTCTTAAAATCGCCCTTGTACTGAAGGTTTCCCTCCTTGTCATAGAGCATTCCCTGTCCCTCATACTGGTTCAGGAGAAACGTCCCCTTATATCGGAGAGTCTTGCTGTTCTCATAATAAAGCTCTCCTTCTCCGGAGTACGCCTCCATCTCAAAATTGCCCTCATACAAAAGCGCGCCCGAATAGGTATAGAGCTTGCCGTTTCCGTTGATTCTTCCATCCTCCATCTTACCCTTGAAGATTAACTCTCCGCCATCTTCGGACAGAAGCTCAACCTTACCGGAATATCCCACCATGTCAGAAGAATTGACCACCATGGTCTTGGTGAAGAAATGGGATACCAAAACCGGATGCACAAGCTTAATATACAGAACCGGAAGGATAATCGCAGCAAGCAGAATGAAGAACACCATCCGTTTCAGCACATAATATTTCCCAACGGAATAATAATCCCCAATTACTCGCTCTTTTTTATTCTTTTTCTGATTAATCCCCTTACGGACATCGGTTATGACCTTAGAGGCAAAGGAATCCGGACTGAACGTCCTCTTTGCCTTGCGGATCACCACCTGAACCGGCGCCATTAATATATGGGAAAGCCTCCTGGCTGTACGCCCGATCAGACCGCCCTGCATATCTCATACCTCCTTACCCTTACTACGGCTTATCTGCCTTCTCCTTAATCTCAAGCGTACCAATCTGCCCGAAAGACACTCCGTTATCCGAAAGCGCCGGATTCGGAAGATTCCACAGCAGATAAATGGCCGCCGACACAATCAGCGCCGCCGCAAGCACCGTCCTGATTGTAGGAAAAAACTTTTTGAGCTTCTCCCACGCCCGCCACCAGATACGCCCCGGCTCTGGCTCACGCTGTTCGGTCTTTGCAAGCACTGTCTCATAGACCTCGTCATAAGCCACATAACAGTCCCACAGATACCCGTAGCATCCCTCGTCCAAATCCAAGGCAAATTCCATCAGCTCACGTGAGCTTTTCTTTTCAAGCTCACGGGCAAACAGCTCATGCACCAGCCCATTGACCCGATTCATCAGATCCTTTTCCTGTACCTGCCAGTAATAGTCAATCTCTGTAAAAAAGTAGTTGAACCGCACCCCCAGAGAATCATCCACTATGATATTCTCCTTGCGCAAAGCCTCATACAGAAAACACTCCGGCATATTCAACAAAAATATCTGGGCAAATATGTTTTTCATAATTTGCAGCCGTTCCCGCAGATTAAATTTGCCGTCCTCCAACGCCTGCTGAAGCGTCCTGCCCTGAGCATAGTTGAAAATGACATAATATTTGCCGTCCGCATTAAAGCTGGCGTGAAGATCCCGAAATGAAAGGCTGACGTTTTGCTTCGTCGTAACCATAATCAGCTTTCTGGCAATCTCCATGTCCCTCACACAGGCCACTGTATACAGCCCCTCCCTGCGTTTCACATCGCAGGCAAGATACAGGTCAATGTTACCGGAAACCGTGGTCTTGATTTTGGAAATCAGCTCATACTGCATATCCTGAAACTTAATTATCATATCCGCCTCACTCTTTCTGCCGCACCACCACAAACGTAGACGCCTGCACCTTCGGATAAGTCACGCTGGAAACCATAATATGATAAATCCCTGCCGTCTCCGGCGCAGTATATTTTCCGTTCTTGTCAATGACGCCGCCCTCAGGATCCCTCACCGTCCATTTCAGCCTCTCGTCCGTGAAGCCCTCAAGCACCGCGGTAAATACCACGCTCTCCCCAACGAAAACATTGGGATTATCCGGCTGGATGAAAATATGCTTCTTCTTGGCAGACTCCGGCCTGCGTATCTCATTGCGGAGAGCCGTCCAGTGAACCCGCACCTGCTTCGCATCATCATTTTTTAAGATCTTAAGCCCAATCTCGAACGTCCCCTCCGACGGCATCAGCTTCGCCCCCAGAGAGCCGACGAATCCATGGCTGCTCTCAAACAAAGACGCGTCCCCAAACATCATCTGGGCGTCGTCCTCAAAGCCATCGTCCACCTCATAGCCAAGCATAATCGTAACCGAGCCAAAGCCCAGGCCATGGACAATCTCATCCGAATACAGCACCTCTCCCGCACGGGTATTTCCAAGCTCAAACACCATCTCTCCATAGGCCGCCCTGAGAGGCTTTTCCTCACTCTGAATCTTCTGATTCTCAATCTCCTGCCGCTTATCCTCCATAAGCCGCCTTACATCCTCGGACAGCTTCCCAATCATGGCCTGCGCAATCTCACAGTGCATAATCTTCTGGTCAAAGGGAAGCGGCTCAATCCTCTCAATGAGGCAGACGTCACCCGCCCGAACCACAAAAATCTTCGCCAGATAAATCCCCTGCTGAAAGGTATTTCCTGAAATAAAATCCATAGCGGTCCTGTAATACTCTGCCTGCGTAGCTTCATATATGTCCATGCCGCCCACATAGGCCCGGCTCACGCAATGCTTTGCACCTGTATACTCCCTGCCGCCTGCCAGAAGTTTAAAACTTCCCTCCACCAGAGAAGCCTCTGCCTGTACATCCAAAACGCCTGCCGCCTTAAGCGGAATCTCAAGCCGGTAACTCTTATCCTTGACGCCGTCCTCCTCCCGAAAGCGGACATGCACCCTATTTCCTTCCCCGCTGGTAAGAAAAGACAGCTCTAACTCATACTCAAAGGAAAACTCCTGCTGTCCCGAATGCTCAATCTCAATTCTTAAGACCGCCTCTTTTCCTGCCTCCAGGAATTTCGGCATCACCTGGGACACGCGGATTCCATGTCCATGATAGACCTCGCACCGTTCCTCATAGAGCCTTGCAGGAGTAAAAATCTCCCTCTCCGGTTCTTCCTGGGTGACATAAAGGCGGTATCCCTCTTTATACTTATTGAACTCGCTTCCGTTCTTTCCTGCCGTCCCCGCCACGTTATGCATAAGCTCGGCAGCCTCCTCGCGGTACTCCAGGCAAAGATAGTAAAATCCTGTATCCTCCCCGCCGCCATATCCGTCCAATTCCGACACTTTTCGGATGGCTGGTTCGTCCAGCACAATCTCACGCCCCGCAAAGTCCAGGGCAAGACCTCTCTCCACGGAAATGCTCTCGTCATCCACCTCCACGACCCCAAGCCCGCAGACTACGCCTGAGCCAAAAAGGAAACGGTTGATGGTCCTGCGCTTATCATTAAAATATTTCTGCTCTGTCTCAAAATCCTCCACAGACAAAAGCTTCCCATAAAAATAACGGTTTCTCTCAAATGGAAAGCTCTTTAAGTTTTTCATATCTCTCATTCCTCCTTTGCCTTGGCTTCTGCCTCGCCCACGATAGACGGGATGGCAGATACTCCGTTCAGATTCGCACGCTCGTAAGCCACAAGCATACTGTTTACCCCCGCGTACACATTCTGCCCCAGGTAAATCCCCGGACGCAGGATGACCAGATGGATCCGGATATGCGCAGGCTTCATATCCTCAATCATTCTTTTCAAAGCATGCTGCTCTCGAAGGGAGGAGACTGCCTGCTCACGCACAAACACACTCACCTCATAGGGGCCATAGGCATACGATTTTCTCAGACAACGGTAAGCCACAGGATTTTTCCTGTAACGCTCAATATCTGAATACTCCAGAAAGAAAGGGCGCTCTCCCGTAAATGTACCTATCATATACTCCATGTACTCTCTGGTTCCACGAAGTAGGTTCTTCTTCACAATTCCCCGAAGCAGAAGCCTTAATTTATCCTCCTGCCACAGATGCGCGTTAGAAACTCCCACCCATTTCGCAAGCCAATGTAAAAATTCCGGCTGAGCCGCAATAGGGTCAAGCTGTCTTTTTGAATCCCCGATCTTCTCGTCAAGATCCTGGTAGACCGACTCGAACAGTCCGAGAAACCTGCCTAAGAAATCCTCCCTTCCCCCTGTCTGATAGATTGCCGGCATATATGAAAGAAAATTTCGGTTTCCGGCATAGATCTTCATATGGCTGATCTCAGGAAGAAACCCCGCCTGGCAGAATAACTGCACCTCTATCCACAGATACCTCCCCCTGGCGTGATACAAAAGGATATCCGAGGGATTCTGTACAATATGCGCCAGATATGGCTCCATCACCCTTCGTTTCTTCTCAAGGGGAACCTCTGTATCGCGAATCAACTCCTCCCACAGCCGGATACGTCCATCCACCGCTACACGATCCCTGTCACAGCAGTAGATATAAAACTTGATGGAATCATCCCCATAATCCTCGCTTTGAATCACCGCCCTGTGCCATTGGTTTTCTTCCTCCCCGCTGTCAAGCAGACGCGAAATAAAGGTTCCGTTCTGAGACGCGCCCTCCATTAAGGCAATTCCCTTTGGGGTAATCTGAATCCCGTTCCTGTATCCGGATTCATAATCCTTTCTTTTATTGAATACGAAATATCTAAGCTGATCCACTTTATCGCCTCACTTCTATATCTCAGTTTCCCCTGCCGTAAAAATCCGGATATCCGTCTCCTTCAAATACGGCAGCCCGTTGGGCGGAAGCTTAACGTCCCCGTTCACAAGATGGCGGTATCCCCGTCCCTGCGCCTCCACGGACACGGACCTTGCCTGCCACACACAGGGCAGCATATCAATAATTCCATACAACACGCTGCCGGACACCGGCTTTCCAATCTCCCACGACTGGTCGTCCACATAAGCCCTCACAGCCTCCTCAATCATCGCCTCTGCATCGGTAAACTGAGGCCGAATCACTATCTCCGCAAAAACAGCAATGCCTACATACTCTGGATTTAAAAGCCTTATGGAAGTACCGAGCAGCTTTCTTTGTTCAAGCATCTGCTCAAGATTTTTCCTGTATGGGTGACTGAGCCGCGTATCTAATTTCCTGTAACTTAAGGGACGTACCACAATCGCAATCTCATTTTCCCGAAGGGAGGCAGGAACCACCTTGCAGTCCTTGATCAAAAGCCCCGGCGTTTGGCGTACAAGTTCTTCATAGTCAGAATACGTAACACCCCTGTTAATCTGCTTCAATTCACGCCGCAGGCGTTCATAACACGCCTCCACAGTCTCATCGTCCCTTCCCCCGTAAGTCTCGCGGTATTGGCGGACCAGAAGCGTCGGATACTCCTCACATTTCCGAATCCTCCCCGCCTTGATGTTGCCCGCCTGCCCGCTGCTCACCCGAAGACGCAGCAGACGAATCTCCCCGTCCGGCGCCATCCCGTTTTCACAATTGCCAAACAACAGCCTGTTCTGCGCAATCTCCAGGACATACGCCATATCCTCAGGCGTGCAGGCGTCAAAATCCTCCACCCTCCGAAACGGATAAAATCTCCCGTCCTGCCTGTCACAGACCATAAGCTCGAACTCGTCATACACCAGATTCGGAATATCCAGACGGTACTCCTGGTTCGCATACCCCTTTCCTACGCCGACCTGCCGCCTGCCCCAGAACTCCTTCTCATAGGCGGCAAGCCGGCAGGCAAAGCAGGCTTCCCCTTCCGTCTGCCAGAAAAAAGAGATGATGACGTCACCGTCGGGCGCTGACTCCTTCCCCGCCACTGTAACCGGTATAAAACCGTCGTCTTTTCTGACATAAAGCTCTGTCTGCCCGACTTTTGCAAGATACATCCCGCTTTTAACCGAATACTTCCCTTCTTCCTCCCCGGAAATTACCGCATCTGCTTCAAAGTCCTCATAATCGCAGTAGGAATGGTGCTGCCGCACCTCAATCTCATTAAAATATATATTCTGAATCAAAGGCGCCACATCATAATCATTTTTCAAGAGAGTCACGCGAAGCTGCCATGCCCCGTACTCCTTATCCAACGCCATTTCCTTCGGTAAATGAAAGCCGATTCTTCCGTTCTGCAGCAAACCATAGGTGGTATCAAAATCAACAGGCAACTCCTCCCACCCGTCCTCGGACTGATATTCCCACTTAAGCTCTGAGAGGGGAATAAAATCTTTGCAGATAGGATTGCGGGTCACTTCATAGTCTGTTCGTATATGAAAGTAAACCACGGTCTGCCCTCTGGTATCAAAAGGCCGATCCAGCACAAAGCAGCATCGGTTCATTACCTTGGGTTCTTCTCCGAAAGGATAAAGGCGCATCCGTTTTTCCAGGTCATTGCCGATGTTGATATACTGCTTCGGCACCTCCCCGTTCAGGATGTAGGCTCCGATTAGCCTGACCGGATGGGGCACTTCTTTCTTAAGCGTCTCAAATATCATATTTTCGGCAAAAAAACGTGTCCCTTTAAGAAGCGCAAACTGGCTGCCGGGCGAGCCTGCCGGCGCCTCCACGCTCACGGCTCCGCAGGCTGCCTTTGCATGAAGCATGTTAATTCCCACAAGCTTCAGATATTTCTGTCGTTTCCATCCGCCAATCTGGCTGATATGGTACTGCTGAATCTCCCCAAGCCAGGAGAGAAGGCTAATCAGCGTCATCCCAGGGTCAGACTGGTTATAGTTCGTCCAGTCCGGACATTCTGCCGGTATCTGAAAAACCGCGTCTGCCTCTATCTCTCGGTATGATTTATCATCCAGCTTTAAATCATAGAACATTTCCTATCCACCCTTATCCCTAATCTATCGAAAATCTGCCACCACTTCATGAAAGCCGCTTTTAGGCAGACGGTAAAATGGCAGCAGCCGTTCTTCATTGACCTCATACTCCGTAAACCGCCCGCTTCTGTACTTGCGCAGGGACAACTGGCTGATATATTTCACACCCTCCACCTGCTTGAGCGCATGAACAATCTGGTTCTTATTGGGAAGCACTCCAATCTCCCATCCGTCCCCGTAGAAATTACCGCAAAGCGCATTAAGGAAACGCTCTAACTCCTGCCTCACCCGCTTTGTGGCCGCAAAAATCTCCCTCTCCTCCATAAGCTCTAAGACCACCTTCACATCCATCCGTATCAGCTCTGGCTTCACGATATGGAACCGTCCCAGGTTGACGATGTTCTGGTCCATATGCGTTGACAGATAATGATAGATTCTCCTGCGTGTACGCTCAAAGCTGTAAGCGCTCTCCCCGTAATCGGCGGGAAGCACCACAAGGGTCACAGCCCCCTCCTGCCTTTTGCCGTTTTCATCATAGCCTGCAAAACATTTTACCTTACAGATGTCCCTCGCCGCCTCCCGCGCCATATCCTCATAATCCTCGGCAGAAACGCACCTCCTGCCATGGCGCAGAAGATTGGCATTTCTGGCCACCGACGCCATCACATCCTCGCCGTCAAGCCCGCACACCGTTGCCATAGGGTTAAACACCGTATTGATGAAGCCAATAGTCCTGTCAAGCCTGTCGATGCCGCCAGAGGGTACATTTCCCTTTGCCCCCTGGCAGTGAGTGTACCGCACATGGATTTCAATCTCGTTTTGCTCATTAGGCTTCGCGCTTCCCATGTATTTGGGAAATGTGATTCTTCCCTCACGCCAGCTTGCCGTATACTCCTTCCTGTCTCTGTTGTCCGAGGCAAGCTCGTCCACCTCTGTCCACAACTCCCATTTTTCGTCAAGGCTATGCCGGTAATCCGGCCTTTCCAACACACGTACCTCAAGACTTGAGAGGTCGCCATAGGCAAGCCGTATCTCCTTTTCCTCTGCCCTTGGCGCAAGAGAGAACGCCTCCTCTATTGTCTCCACTCCAAGGATACTGGTAGCGTTGGGGTAAATGCCTTCAATCTTAGGTTTTACCTCCTGGCTCTGCCCGTCCCCTTCACTGAGCCGAAGCCAGTACAGGTTCTCCCCAAACAGCTCACCCTTCCTGCTGTCATTACGGCCATACCAGGAAACCAGCCCTGTATGGGCGAAGCCCTCCGTCCCGTCGGCAGGATGCATTTCTCTCCACCCCTCCTCTGACAGATACTCCCATCTAAGCCCTGTAAGATTTCCCCGCACCGTGTCATGCATGACGAACAAAAGCTTCAAAGGCCCGCCCACAGGAGGCTGTGCAAATCCAAAATACAAGGTCTTTCGTTCCTCCGTCCTTGCCTCACAGGCCGGAAACGCAAAGCCGGCGCGCTGCATCTCCTTTTCCCCATGAACCGCCGACTCCATATTATTCTCCCTGAACATCATCAGGGGCTTAACCGGATGTTCAAAATAACTGTAACTTAAGGAAAAATTCCCCGCCACAGGCGCAATGTACGCCCCTCTTGTCTTGAAGGCATTATTCATGCGGATAATCCTTGCACGGATACAGTAATTCTCCGACGAACTCACAAGCGCGCGCTGAATATCCGCCGGACAGGTAAACTCCATCTTCCTTCGCACGCCCCGAAGTTCTTTGTCAACCGCAAACACATCCTTATACTGTCCGGATACCGGAAGCCTTTTCCACCCGTAGCCATTATAATACTCCCAGATAACCTCACGGATGGTAATGTCATACTCCTCCTCCGGTACAAACTCCTTCTTCCGCATAATCCGTTTCCATGAAATCTTCATACCCAAGGCTGCCTCCTCGATAGGGATTCTGACAAAATCCAGGTCAAACTCCATACGGATTCGCGCGCCTGCCTTGCCGAAAATCTCTCCGTTTCCGATATAACATTCATCATACACAGAAGGATTCTCCCCAAATGCCAGAAATTCCTCCACCTCCTGGTCAGTCCCGTTTACATTGATGAATTCCGGTCTCTGCCCCAGACATTGTGTCCCCACGCTAACCTCACGGAAATAGATGCCGGAGAAGAAATCCGCATCCAATATCTCTGCCGAGAGCACATACATTGAGCCGTATTCCTCCACAGGGGAAAGCCCTGCTTCTCTCCCCTGTAATTGGAAGCACAGATCGCCATTTTCATAAGTGTACTCTGTGATATCCTGAAATCCCTCCCCCATCCCATAGCGGAAACGAATCCGCGACGAATCCAGAAGCGCCTCCTTAAGACCCTCCTCCTTCATCCTGCCCTCAGGCACGAAGGAAAGCCTGACATCCGCATAGCTTGTAATCTCAAGCTCTTGCCCGAAGCAAAAGAACAACAGATGCCTCTGAAGATTCTGTACTCCGTCCTGGAACAGAAAGAAGGAGGCTTCGGAGTCCCTCTGCCTGCAAAACAGCTCATAGATCTCATCCTCCCTGGGCTTAGCGAGAAATATCCGTTCAATATCCATGGTTCGGACCAGAACCTCCTCCTGCGTCTCAAACACAAGCTGTTCACCCTCTCCCTGGCCAAACAGCGTCGTCCCCTTAGGCACCTCCGCCTCGCTGACGAGCCCCTCCGGCAAAGCGAAAACCACAAACCCTTCTGCCGGACTGGCCGGATAGAGCTTTGCATTTACCCCGTCAAAAAAAGAAAACAGATCTCCCGCCACGGACATATTAAATTTTTTGATATTGTCATACATCATATCGGCAAAAATGGACACCAACGCCGTCCCTGCATCCGGCTTCTCCTCGTCGTACCTCCATTCCGGTACGTACTGCTTCGCACAGCTTCTCATATAGCCGATGATGTCCTCCTTCGACATTTTCTCCATCTGCGGAATATCCATAACGAACTACTCTCCTTCATTGATATAAAACGGGTACACCAGATTATACTGGTTATTGGTTGCCCGAACCACGTAGTTTACCTGAATCGTCAGTATTCCCTGGTCAATCCGTTCGTCGCTGACTGTTGCTTCAATGTCCGTAATCCGCGGCTCCCATCGAATCAGCGCGCGCTCAATCTCAGATTTCATGGAATAAAGCGTGGTGTAATCCGCCGTCTCGAACGCATACTCTTGTATTCCGCAGCCGAAATCCGGATGCATAGGCAGCTCTCCCTTCCTGGTTCCGATAATGATACGTACAGCCTCACGGATGCTGTCCTCATTGGAGGACATCTGAATCCGCCCCGTAGCGCCGTCAATCCCCACGGGAAATTTCCATCCCGTTCCGAGAAATGCCTTCACGCCTCCCATTTCTTCCATACTGACCGCCTCCTAATTAATCTTCACCATACTGCCCTTAAGCTGTGCCATTCCTGATGCCTGAAGCCCCAACTCACCGTCCGCCTTCACCTTCACGCTGCTTCCTGTCAGAGACGAGCTCTGTCCGCTAAGCTTAAGGCTCTGCTGGGCATCCAACTGAACGGTGCCGCAGGCCACCTTTACCGTATTGGCATCCGCCTTCACCACTTCCTTTGTCCCAATCACCAGAGAAATCTCCTTCTTTGCCTTCACAGTCACGGCGCCGTTCTTACAGTCCATGGACAGGCTGTTATCCTTACCCTTGTCCTGTATAAAAACAGATTCCTTCTCGTCATCCAGAAGAATCTCCAGACCCTTAGGCGTATTGACTGTAATCTTCTCCTTATCCTTCGTCTCCGTAAACGTAATCTTATGCCCGCCTTTGGTCATAACCGTTTTCGTCTCGTTTTTCTCATCCGCAATTCCCTCCGGCAGCTTGTCCTTGCCGTTCCACAGACACCCAAGCACCACAGGCATATTCATGTTGCCATGGATGAAGCCCACCAGAACCTCCGTCCCAATCTCCGGCAGCCAGTAATTGCCGAAGCCATTGCCGCAGTATCCGGTCATGACCCGTACCCAGTCAGAGGTCTTTTTATCCTTCTCCCCCATCATGTACTCCACCTTAATCATGCCCTGATGTTCTTTATCCCAGATTTCCTTCACAATCGCATTCAACAGCCCCGGCGCCGTTATCTCCGGATAAGTCTTATCCTCTGATTTGTTGTCCAGCAGCTCGTCATAAAAATTCACCGTGTCCAGCCTCCTACTTCAAAAGTCGTTCGATAACCGTCGCTTCCAAAAGAATGTTTTGCCTCCATGATGTCATAGGTTCCGTCAATCAGCTTAGCGTCACCCTTCTTAATCTTCACACGCCCGCCTGCCTGAATTTCCGGAACCCCGATACACACCCCTGTGGCCTGCCGCGCCTGCTTCTTCATCTCGTCCGCCTTGTGCTCGGCAACCTTCTTCGCGTCGCTGTTATCCTCCACGGCGGCGTCCATCTGGGTATTCTCACTCTGTACCAGGGATTTCTGGCTGTCGTCCGACTTCACCTTTACCTCGGCAGATACCTCCTCCTTCTTGTCCGTATCCTGTCCCATAATCCTGACGATAGCGTCCTGAAAAGAAGCACGCCTCTGGAACGAAATAAAATCCTGCCCCCACTCCATCTCCACGGTGGAAAACAGTTCTGCGTCTATCTTCTTGAAATAGAGCTTTCCGGCATGTACGAAAAAATCTCGGTTTGCCTTCCGGCACAATTCCTCGGTTATAAACTCATAGTCATTGCCGTTCTGGATGATACACTCTCCCTCCAGTTTTTCCGTAGCATCCACATCCTTAGACTTATAGGCAGCCTTATATTTCTTCACCACCTCGTCAAACGCGTCGGAATAACTGGTCACTTTATGGGAAATATTGCTTTTCTTACTTCCCATCATCATCCTGCGTACATCCACGGCTGTCACTCGGACGGACGGGCTGTCTGACAGCTCATAGGTAATCTCATCCACATACCCGTAAAACATAGAGGTCAGGGACGACCCGTACCCCATCTCGATATCCACCAGCTCTCCCAGAATAAAATCCGAGCTGACATCGCCTACGAAGCTTCGCCCTTCCAGGTCATATACATTGACAAGCTTAATCACAGCCGCGCTTGCCGCAGTCTGGGAGAGCGTCACCTCCACAGACTCTACGGCATATTCGCTCGCCCCGATTACATCAAAGCCGCCAACCTTGACCTTCAGTGCAGGCACCATGAAATCCTTATATTTTGCCGCCAGACTTGACATAGTAACTTTTGCCATCTATTCTTCTCCCTTCACCCTGGAATCTGCTATAAAGCGGGCAGCTTCACCACCTGCCCCGGTCTTACGTCCAAGGGATTCAGAATCCCATTTTCACGGGCAATCACCTTCCACATATCCGGATCGCCGTACTCCATATTGGCAATATCCCACAATCCCGTCCCCTGACGGAGTGTGCGGTACTTGGTACGGTCCGGCGATTCAAAAGGAGACTTCCGTTTCGTGTCCTGAGGCGATATCAGGGATTTAAAGGTCAGGCTCACCTTGGCGCGAACCGGCATCCCACTCTCGGTAAACATGGTGTAGGTGTGGTTCATCTTCGTCACCACTCCCTCGAAATTCAGCGACCCCCATCTGAAGGTTACCTTCGGAGGACGGTGCATACTTCCGTCAATGGAGGTTGCATCTGCAATCTGCTTGGTAATGTTTGAAACATCCGTGGACTCTTTGGGCGTACCAAAGGAGATTAGTGACGATGCTGCCGGCGGCACGTAAGTATCCAGAAAAAGGTTCAGCGACAATTCTGTCGCGTCTCCGGAAATATACTGGAGGATTGGCCCGTCAAGGCCAGGTATCTTTTTCTCGGAATAGCTCGCGCCGTCTGTCAACTGATACTCGGAAGGATTAAACAGCACTTCTACAATGCTCATTCCCACTTCTTTTTCAATTTCCAGCTTCGCCTTCGTAAGTCCCATAAAGAATCCTCCCCTTTATAAAAAATACATTACATTAGATTAATCCCCTGCGCAGCTTCTCTACGTGAAGTTCTTCATAAAGCTGCCTCTTAACCTGGTCTGCAAAAGACCTCACATCCTGCCGCGCTTTTGTGGCTCCCTCAACGTCCTTTAACTGCTTCTCCACTTCCGCAAGTTTTCTTCCAAGCTGCTCTTGAGCCGACTTAATCTGACTATTTTCCTCCTTCAGGCGCATCTCGGTTCTCTGGTGTTCTTCTCTGGAGGTATCAGGATTTTGGGCGGTATAGGCAAGCTCAGAGGCAGGATAACCTATCTGGAAAGTCCTTGGTTTTCTCTCCGGAAAAGCCTTGTCAGGCTCAGAAGCTTTATCTACTTTATCCATAGAAACAGACGTTTCAATCGGAATAAACATATCTTCCCCTGTAAGCTTTGTATTCAGAAGCTCTGTCTTGCGACGGCCTGTCTCATATTGCCAAATGCGCTGTGCCAACTCCGGATATGTCAATGCTGACGGCTTCTGTTCCATCCGTCTTTGCTTCAAAGCTTTATCCAGTCCATGAATATAACTGAGTAAGTTCTGAACTTGAGGACGCTTAAGCGGGTTGTCCTTATGTAACAGCCAACCGCTTCTCCTGGCATATCCATCCCTTCCTTTTTGTATACCCTCATCCTCGTTGGGTTCAGGTGCTTTTGGGACTTCTGATGTCCCAGGTAATAAAGCCATGTGGTTGAGCTGCCGTATCATCTGTTGAAGATAAGCTCTGTCACTGTCCTTCTTATCTGTATATTCTAAATCTGCCGTCTGAAGGGCGCCTGAAACCTCATCAGCCTTCCTCCACTCCTGCCTATGCTCAGTCACATCAAGCAATGCCTCTCCCCACTCCCAGATTTCACTACTCTGAACCTTTGCAACCTGTGACAATTCTTTTACCAGGACTCCATACTTCTCCTCGTCCAGAGTCTGGATATGGTGAAGCAGATTCTGTATCACCGGCGTTTCAACCTGACTTTCTGCATAGTCTAGCTGAAGTAAATTCTCTGTATCTGATTCCAACGACAGCGTATGATTAATCTGACTAATCAGCCGCCTTAGATTGCTCTGGTCTTTCGATATCTCTATCTGACGGCGGATTACCTCTGTCTGCGGTATCTCGTGATTTCTGTCCTCTGCCGATAACGCGGCTTCATTTATGCTGTTATTATCCAACGAAGCGGCAGTCTTTGGATAAAACAATAGCGCCTTTCCCCATTCCCATAATCTTGACTTCTCCACTCGCTTAGCCCTGTCCGTCTTTTCCGGCTCTTTTACGGCTTCCTCCCTCAAACCATTGCTAAGAGATAGCATACTCTGAGCCTTTGTGACCTGCGACAATTCTTTCACCAGTTCGACATACTGTTCCTCGTTCAGAGTTTGGACATAGCTAAGTAGTTTCTGTATCTCCGGCATTTCCAGTTGGTTTTCTGCATACACCAACCGAGAAATCTTCTCTGTATCTGTTCCCTCTGACAGAGTACGGTTAATCTGGCTAATTAGCCGCCTTAGATTGTCCCGGTCTTTCGGCATCTCTATCTGACGGAGGATTGCCTCGGTCTGTGCCACTTCAACAGCTCTGCTTTCTTCAGATGACGCATCCTTCGTATAAAATAAAAGCGTCTCTCCCCATTCCCACAACTTCTGATAAAAGTTCTTCTGTTCTGGCTCTCTTACGGCTTCTTCCCTTGAACCATCACTAAGAGACAGCATACTCTGAACCTTTATAACCTGTGATAATTTTCCAACCAGAACCCCATACTGTTTTTCATCCAGAGTCTGGATATAGCGAAGCAGCTTCTGAACCACCGGCGTTTCGGCCTGACCTTCTGCATAGTCTAGCCAAGATATCTCCTCTGTATCCGCTTCCACAGACAGCGTATGACTCTCTGTATCTGCTTCCACCGACAGCACATGGTTGATTTGACTAATTAACTGTCTAAGATTGTTCCGGTCTTTGGATATCTCTATCTGACGGCGTATTATCTCGGTCTGCGAACTCTCGTCTATTGTTGTCGCATCTAAAGATGTGGCGGTCTTTGGATAAAACAATAACGCCTCTGCCCATTCCCACAACCTCTGAGGAGACGCTTCATCTCTCTTAGTCCTGTCCGACAGGGATATCTCCTGGTTCTCTGACTCTGTCACAGACTGCCCGGCTTCTTCATCCGTTCCCTCTCCAAAAGACAGCGTCCACTGAAGCCGCATAACTTCTGACAGTTCCTTGAGTAAGGTTCTATACTGTTCGTTATTCAGACTCCGGACATAGTGAATGAGACTTTGAATCGCTGGCAATTCAAGCTCATTTTCAGTAAACAATTCCTGGGCGGATACATCCTCAAGCCTTGTAGCTTCCGGCAAGAGCCTCCCCTTTACAGTTTCCGGCTCCGCATACTGTAAAGACGTACTGACCTGATACCAGATATGGATAATGTCAGCCAGATTTCTGATGAATTCTGTCCGCTGATCCTCACTGAGCTCAAAGAGCTGCTCTAACATCTCACGGCTTCTTTGATCTTTCAGGATATCTTGCACATCCTTCTCTCTTAATTCCACAGAAAATGCTTCCAAGCCCTGCCCCTTCATCTCCATTTGCTGATTGATTTCCTTCTGCTGTTCTGGGAATGATTTCAGAAGCTTAATAAATATTCTGCCATATTCACAGATATTCTTAAGTTCTTCCTCGCTCATTTCTCCCTGATGCTGCTTCCGGTACCTTTCCTCCACGAGCCATATTATGTCCTCCTGACTTTGTAACATAGCTCTCTCTGAAGCAAGCGCCTGATAACGCTGTCCCTTATCCTTCTCTGAAGCAACCTCCTCTAAACCAAGCGCCTCCTGATACAGCTCTCGGTACGTCTCAAACGCCAAAACCTCCCGCCGTTCAATCCTCTCCTTCTGCTCAATAAGCCGCCGCTGTACAGCCTCCATCATCTGCGTAATATCGGATAAGCGATACGTTTTTTCTTCTGAAATATTCACCAGCTCTGCAATCGCCTGATACAGTTCACCCTCCAACTGCTTCTCCATATCGTCCGGCATCCGATAAAGGTTTTCATTGATTATAAAAGAAACCCGTTCATAGAAGCCTCTCACAACCTCATGCTCATACTGCTTTTGAACCTTTGTCAATTTCTCTCTGAAAATACTGTCTGCCTGTCCATCTCCAAAGTCTGCGGCAAGACTGCCCTCCTGCTGTGCCAGTCCCTCCATCTGTAACCATAGCTGACGGATTTCTGCCTCCCCCATTACGTCTATATATTGAAGCATGAACTCCTTAGGCTCTGCCATATTGTCAAGCTTTTTCACCAAAAGCCCATATTCCTTTTCTGTCAGAGCAAGCAGCAATTCCTTCTCCAACGTCCGAGCCGTCTGTACAGAATATTCTGTCAGAAAATTCTCCATATCAGAAGAAAAAGCAGAACACAGCCGATATTCCTTCCACTGTCTCTCAATCGTCTGATTCTCCTTCTGCCAACTCCGAAAACGCCTGCCTTCCTCCTCAGCCTGTCTAAGTAAGGTTATGGTTCTGCTCACATTCCGATACAGCGTCAGGTTACAGCATCTGAGCTGCGTGAGAAAACATTTTTCCAAACGCCGCATATGATTTACCATAGGCTTTTGCACTGTTATCGTTTTCATAGGAGAACCTGAAAGCCCTGCCTGTATCATCCTATTGTGCAGCACAAGATTAACCAACAGTTGAACTCTGCGAGCCTGCCCTGTCTCCTGTCCGTCCTTTTCACCCAGATAGATTAACTGGATGCGCTCATACTCCGCCGAAGCCGACGGAACATACTTGTCCCACAACTGTTGTAATAACTGTTGTCTGATATGCAGCCGTACTTTTCTCGAAAATGGTTCTCGAAGCCTTAACATAGCACTCACCTTATAATCCAATCTTATTGATTGTCTCCGTCAACCCATTGTGGGAAATTTCAATCTTTTTAATCAGCAGCCCACTGCTGGTCGCATCCAGAGTATCAATCTCCCACTTGGTCACGATTCCCCAATTTGCCTGGTAAGTGGCAGTAGGAACCATGCCTGAATCCGACATAACCATAATAATAATTCCCTTGGAAAGCTCATATCCCGCCGTCAGAGTAGTTCGGGTCAGCTCTCCGCTGGCAATGCCATATTCCAACACCAGTTTATCCATAGACTGTCGGGGCTTTGGCAAATAATGAACCCTGTCATTCACTCCGCCCTCCACCACAGTCTCAAACTCCATGGTGGCAGAGATATTCGACACTTTTGAGAAGCCCAGGGGCATACCGTTTAAAATCACCCTAAATTTTGTACTTTTCGCAAGATTATCCTGCATTGACATGTCATTTCACCACTCTATCTACCGCATTTTCGCTTAAATCTTAAAAATGTCATTCTTCGGCGGCTCACGGCTAATCTTCCTGTTGATTTCGGAAATCTCTTTGCACCAGCGAATTCGCTCGCTATGGGTGAGATTCATCACCTCGTCCCTGCTCCAATGCACATAATAGGCCACAAACGCCGCTTCCTCGTAGATTTTGTCCGCCGGATACAGATTTACAGTCCGGCTTCCATAAAATTTATCGGTACGGTAATCTCCTCCCCACAGTGGGGGCAAACGGTACGGTAGACGGGAACCTCCGCCTGATTTATGCGTTCATAAAGATCCTGGAGATATGCCAGATCCGGCGTATAAAGCCCTTCGATTACCTTTGTATCCACAGCCGGCATTGTCCCCAGGCTCGTGATTACACGGGAAAGAAGGATCACCACAAGATATCCTGGATTCTGCTGCACCCTGGGATCACGGAGAGGTATAATCTCGTCCGCCGCTGTCGCCAGACGCATTTTCCCTTCCTTGTGGAGATTCCCGTCCCTGTCCATATAACCCTTAGGCAGTACAAAAGAAAATTCTGTTTCAAACATCCGTCTTTTACCCTTACTTTCCGGCCTTGCCTGCGGCATAGCCTATACCGCAGGCAAAGCCATGTTACCTTAACATTAACAATTCTAATTCTGCTCTATCTCTATGAAACTCTCGTCATTCCCTCGTGGGCAATCTCAAGAGTCTCAATGGCAACCTCTGAAGCAGTCGCATTGAAATCCGGCGCCGTATACTTCGCCGGCCATGCATTGATTACCTGCCAGGAGGCAGTCGCAGTCTCCGTCTCATCCAGAATCGTAATGGTAATCGTCTTGCGCTCTACCTCGCCTTCCACGCCTGCGATCATCCACTCATACATCACCATGGAATCCGCAACGCCCTGCTTCAATGTTATATTTCCATATTTTTTAAGGCCAGGGAGTTTCATAGGCGTCTGCACCATGTCGCCCTCACGGTACTCGATTACGTCAATCGACGCGTCGAAGCCGGATGCCTCAGAGAAGCCTCCTGCCTCCAGGCCGTCAATTTCTACCTTATATCTAAATTTTCCATATGGAGTACTTGCCATCTCCTCACTACACTCCTTTCTGAAGAATTATTTTTTTTAGAAAGCGTTTACATAGAATCGCCCGTCTTCTGTGAAATCCTGAAGATTACAAATTCAGCCGGTTTAACCGGTGCAATACCAATCACGCAGATTAGTCTTCCGTTATCAATATCATCCTGGCTCATGGTATTTCTGCCGCAGTTGACGAAAAATGCCTCTGACGGCGCCGAGCCTGCCAGTGCGCCTGACCTCCAAAGTCCTGTCAAAAATACGTCTATCGTCCGTTTCACACGTACCCACAGAACCTCGTCGTTCGGCTCAAACACAGCCCAGTTGGTGTTCGCCTTGATGCTCTCCTCAATGAAGATAAACAGACGGCGGACGTTGATATACTTCCAGCTTGGGTCACTGCTTGCCGTACGCGCGCCCCAGACACGGATTCCCTGTCCTGGGAATGAACGGATTAAGTTTACTCCCTTCGGGTTTAAGATGTCCTGCTCGCCTTTGTTAAACTGACAGTCCAGACCAACGCAGGCCCGCACCGTCTCATTTGCCGGCGCCTTATGTACGCCTCTGGAATTGTCGCTTCGCGCGTAGATTCCAATCACAGAGCCAGATGGCGGAATCGCCATGTTCTTCTTATCCAACGGGTCGAAAACCTCAAGCCACGGATGGTACATAGCGGCATAGTTGCTGTCAACAATCTCCCTGTGGCCGATGATGTCGTCCATCTTCTTGGCATTTCTCGGCATATCCAGAACCGCAAACCGGCTGGCCAGGTTCTCACAGTGGGCAACCAGCATCAACTGGACATTGGGGTCTACCACACCCGGAACCGCCATGATGGATACCGTATCATTATCCAAAAACGACTGGATACCAGTACGTTTTCCCGCGCCCTTATCTACGCCGATAAAGTCTGCCGCGCTGATATTGGACACCGAGCCATTACTGCCGCCCTTTAACGGGATAACGCAGAACGCCTTCTCTGGGTCCTCTCCGGCAATCTCATCAAACGGAGACATTGCCTCGGCCTTCCTGCTGCCAATATAATTTACAATAATCAGGTCTGACTTTGCCGTCTTCTTCTCAACGTAGTTGGGTATATTTACGTTAAAGGACAGGTTCTCGTAGAACTCCACAATATCGTCGTACTTTACCTCCAGATTAAACTCACAGGTAGAAATCACCTTGGTTGGAAGCAGGTTCTTGTCCACAACATCCTGTTCAAATTCCTTCTCAAATACAATGATATTATCCTGACTCTTTACGACACGGTTGTATACCACATTTGTCATGTCCTTATATACAACCACGTCCCCCTCATTGAAGCCCACAGAGCTTTTTACCGAATACTGCTTGCCGTCTGCCGTCTCAAGTTCTTCTAAGATCTGTGTCTTCGCTTTGCTCGCAGGCGTTACAACAACGCTCATGCTGTTGCCCCACATTCCCGGATTCTTCGCCCGCACCCGAAGAACCGACTCCATTGCCGGAGCCTTTGCATGCGCTGGTCTTGCGTCGCTTGGAGCCACACGGGATATGAAACAGCGGGAGCCGCCGTTTACAAAGAAATGCTCTACGGCATAAGCCAGAAACCGATATTCCCCATATTCATTTTCAGAAAGATACCCGCCAAACTTCCTCTTAAAATCTGCAAAATTGGTTACAAGCTGCGGAACCCCTTCCGCCGGTCCTCTCTCCGCTAGTCCGATGAATCCGGCTGTACTTGTACCAACGCCTTCCATCGGTTTTCCGCCCGAATCAAATTCCTCTACATATACGCCTGGTGATAAATATTCAGCCATAATCTCCCAACATTAGCCGCATTTTATACTGCTAATGCCGGCTACCTCCTTTCCTGGTTAAAAACTTCACTTCTCTATGCAAGTATAAAACAGGACACTAAACAAACTTCTAAACAATTCGACAAATTTTTCAAAAAGTGATATCAGGATATAAAAACAGGGCATACCAGACTTTTATATCTGATGTTGTTTCAATGCAAACCTGCCCTCTCTATATCGAAAAATTGGTGTAAAATCCTCATAATTGGTGCAAAATCCAGCGTATATCTTCAAATAATATATAATATTAGGCAAATTTTAAAAAGGACTGACCACAGATGAAGAATGAAAACAGCAAAATCCAAATACCAAACGTAGACAAAGGATATACGGAACGGACGGCAGACACCCTTCTTTCATCTCTGCCGGAGGACATTATCCTCCTTAATGCAGGGGCTGGCTTCGGGAAAACACAGGCTCTGGCAAACTACTTGCGGCGTTTCTCAGGAAAAAGCGCATGGTACAATATCAGTGATACAGACAATGACCTAATGTCCTTTATTCAAAACTTTACGAAATCTGTCCAATACTCTCTGGGAAATCCGGAAGAAGCTTTTAACTTCTCCGTACCCCTTCTGGAAAATATTGATATTGTCATGGAGCAGCTCGTGGTATGGCTGGACGAAAGGATTGATTTCTTAAACATAATACTGGATGATTTTCAGGAGATTACGAATCCGGACATCTTCAATCTGTTAGACATCTTAATCGAGACAATGGAACAGAAAATCCGTCTGTTTATCGTGGAAAAACGCTCTCTCCCCCCTTTTTTTGATAAATATACCAAAAACGGACGCGCCGTATGCATCGGAATGGAGGAGTTGAAATTCAGGCAGGAGGAAATCGCAGGGATGCTTGGGGATATAGGTGAAGATGCCGGACAATGCGCAAAATTAATCTATGACTGCACAGAAGGATGGCCTGTGGGAATCGCACAGATTATGCTGCAGTTGAAACAGAGAAAAAAAGGGTCTGTTGTAGAAATCCTGAAAGAAATCTGTGACAAACTGGAGGTCTCCGACTATTTTATGACGCGTGTATATAAAATGCTGCCCTTCGATATCCAGACATTTTTGAAAAAAACGGCTGTGCTGGACTATATGACTCCCTCTATCTGCAACAAGGTGGCAGCGATTTATAATTCAGAAAGTATGCTTCGCTATCTTGCCAGTGAAAAACTGTTTGTCCAAACACTGGGGGAGGGAAGCAGCCTGTACCGCTACCACTCTATTTTTCAGAGATTCCTGCTGTCCCAGGCGACTCTTGAAGAACAGCAGGAGGTGCTTCGGTCTGCCGCTTATTTTCTTCTAAAGACCAACGACAAGATTCAGGCGGCGGAGTATGCCTGCCGTGGAAATGCATCTGACATTGTCCAGGCAGTCATCGAGGTTTCCGGAGATTCCATGTTGGAGGAACGGCTTTATGGAACTCTTGAAAGATGGTTTTCTCTGCTGGAGGCAAACCGCTGCGAACTGACGCCAAAGGCAAGGTTTATCTACGGTAAATACTTAATGACCCTTGGGCATGTTACAGAGGCAAACAAACAGATTGCACAGGCAGGAAAAGATTTTTACGAAGCAAACCGGATACAGGATTATAAGAAGGTTCTGCTTTTTGCGGCAGCGGCCAAGCGAAGGGCCGGAGAACTTCTTCAGGCAGACGTATATCTAAAACAGGCAAAGCAGGATGGAGAAATGTTCTGGAATGAGACTTTAGAGGCAATATTGACAGAGCAGGTCAAGATTAAGTGCTGTATGCACCAGCTTGAGGAGGCCGTCCTTCCGCTTAATGAACAAATCAAAAAAGGGGTGCGTTTTCAGGAGGATACGTTTTTACATACTGCCTGGCAGGTACTTACAAGACTGACCCAGACGCAGCCTTCACCGCCTGTTTCAGAGCAGACTCCTAAGATTGAGTATATCCCTGAGGGATTTCTTCTGCGCAACTGTATCCTTGCAGAGAACATGAAGTCAGCCTACCTGTCCGCCGATTACCAGACCGCAGAACGAAATGCACAGAAGATCATTCAAAACTCAGACTACGAGACATTACAGACTGCGGTTGCCTGGGAAATGCTTGCCGTCCTGTCATGGGATGAGGGGAATTACCGCAAAGCAGTCGAACAATCCCGCACAGGAAATACTTTTTTACAGAAAAATAAGATAGGGCTTCTGGACCTTTCCTCCAAGCACAGGCAAATTCTGACGGAGATACATTCTATCCGCAGGAATACTGTGGACACCCGCCATCTTATTTCCCCAAAGGAGGAGTATCCAAACAAAAGTCAGAAGGAAACCGGAAAACTCCGGATACAGTGTATGGACGGATTCTGTGTATTCCTGCCTGACAAAGACGGCAAAGAGATGAAATGGCGCACCAAGAAGGCGCGGGAATTATTCGCATACCTGTTCCATCTTCAGGGAAACAGCGTTTCCCGCGAAGTCCTAATCGAGCTTTTATGGCCGGAATCAGGAATGAAAAGCGCTATTGCCTTGTTTCATACTACCCTTTACAGCATCCGTCAGTCATTTGTACTGGAAGGGCTGGACGAATTGATTTCCTATGAAAACAAAAAATATTCTTTAAATATGCAGCTTATAGATTCTGACCTGGCACAGTTAAATGCATATATGAAAGATTTATCGGCGTGTGAGAATAACCCCGAACAGATCATAAAGCTCTATACTGGAAGTTATATGGGAAACAGCGGTTATCTGTGGTCCTACGGTATGGCAAAGGAGTTGGAAAACCAATACCTTTCCATACTTCGCTCTGGCGCCGCCAAAAGAACCGCCCAGGACCGGCACGAAGCCGCGGTTGTGTTTTTCCAGAGAATCCTGGAGGCAGACCCTTATAATGAGGACATTGTAAGGCAGCTCATTGTCAGTTTATATAAAAGCGGAAAACAGGCAGAGGCAAAGCAACAGTATGACCGGATACAGAAGTTATACCAAGAGGACTTGGAGTTGGATTTCACCAGCAGTTTTCAGGAGATTGTAGCTCATGTTTGATTTGAAACCGGACAAATATTTATTATATATGAATTACCAGGAATTTCTGGAGGATTTGATGAGATGGGGAGACGCTTCACGTAAAAAACAGGACGGTTTTCACCCCTTGAAAGTGTTTCAGAATTTACTTCAAAAAGCCGCCAAAAGTGCTGACCATGAAGTATTTTCGCCTTTTCTCTATCTGTCGCTTTCCGCGCGTTTAGAGATGGAGGATATGATGCTGTTGGCAGCGGCGCTGTATACAGGGCTATGTGGGGAGGATTTAAGTCCTGCCCTGTGGGAAGCCTTCTGCGCAGAAGCAGAATGGTATTATCATTCCTCTAGCCTCTTGTATGAGCAGGAGTGGGATGAGAGGGGATTACTCTCCCAAATTCGGATTTCTCCCCGCCTCTTTTCATTTTTGTGCGGAATCATACCAGACCTTCGGCATATTGCCGGCATGGACTGGTATCATTTGGCGGAGGATACGCTTCCCTTCCTTGGATCATGCATCCGTCTATATCCGAAGATTGAGAGCTGCCTTCACAAAATTTCAGGCAAAAAGCTGATATATATTAAGGGGCAAAAGGGATGCGGAAGGAAACTGAACTACGCTTATCTTGCCGCCCAGTCCCACATGAGCCTTGCCGTGGTTCCCTACGAGACGCTTAAGACAGAAAATCAGCTTCGTGAAATGCGCCTGGAATGTCTGCTGCACCACGCAATGTACGTAATCGAACTGACAGAGGAGTCAGAAGATCTGTCTCCTCTCTTTCACTGGCTTAAAGATGAGGAAACCATTTTCCTTTTGGGCGGATGTCGGGAAATCTCTCTGTCCCCTTCCCTTTCGCGGCAATATCTTCCTTTTTCCATCCATACAGAGGAGGTCCTTGGCGACAAGGCATTATTCGAGAACCTGACTCTTGCGTATCCCTGGGAAAGTGAAAAAGACCGGACAGATTTCCTCGGCAGGTATAATTTTCTCCCTGGCAGGATGAGAGAAATTCTGGCGCTTGCCAGCTCATATTCTCTCAGCGACGGAAATGGACGCATTACTGCCGATTACCTGCGCCGTGCCGTTCTGCATGTTTCTTCTCACTCTTTGGATAAATATGCAAAAAAAGTCAAGGGCGTTTACCGATTTCAAGATTTGATTCTCCCTAAACTACAAAAACAACGGCTTTCCCACATCGTCAACAGGGTTCGCAACCGGAAGCTCGTCTATGAAGAATGGGGGTTCCTGGAGAAATCAGCCTACGGCAACGGTATATCTATGATCTTCGCCGGACCGCCTGGCACGGGAAAAACCATGGCTGCACAGGTTATGGCTGCCGAGCTTGGAATAGAGCTCTATCGCGTAGAGCTGCCCTCCGTGGTGGACAAATACATTGGCGAGACGGAAAAGAAGCTGAACCGTATCTTTGGAGAGGCAGAAAAAAGCATGGCTATCCTCTTTTTTGACGAGGCGGATGTTCTATTTTCCAAACGAACCGAAATCAAGGAATCCAATGACAAATACAGTAATATGGAGATTGCGTTTCTGCTTCAGAAAATGGAGGAATATGAGGGTATCAGCATCCTTGCCACTAACTACCTGCAGAATTTTGACAGCGGATTCAGGCGGCGCATCAGCGATATTATAGATTTCCCACTGCCTGACTCCACCTTGCGCAGGCAGATGTGGCAGTCTATGATTCCGTCTAAAATGCCGGTGTCGGAGGATATTGATTTCGATTTTCTTGCAGAGCAGTTTGATGTGTCGGGCAGTATGATTAAGAATTCTCTTATCTATGCCAGTTTTCTTGCCGCAGAAGCAAAAGAACCTCTGCTTACCATGGAACGGATACTGAAAGGAGTCAGCCACGAGCTTGAAAAAAGCGGTAAAAAACTCAGCCGTGACGAGTATGGAGAATATGGGCATTTATTTTAAAGACGAACAGAAGAAAGAACGGTGGGAATCCGGACAGGCGATTCTGCACAGGGAGACTTGTAAAGACATAGGAAACGACAAGGACGACAAGGTCTATGAAATTAAAAATTCTTTTGGCAAACTGGATTATGTGAAGAAGGATGGAAAACGGGGGCTGGATAAGGAGGGGCTGACGCTGGAGGCTTTTGAGGCGCCTGGCACTCCCGTGCATACGGAGAAGGAAAAACATCTGAACCCATCCACTATGAAGAAGGTTAATAACAATGACCGGAAGAAGTTATATGCGTCTGAGGTTCCATTTCACAATCAGGCATTTTTCTACGAGATGTCCGGACCAAAAAAGAGCGCTGTATTTCTCAAAAATATGAAAATGCTCATCCACAGGCAGGGACACCAGACATTACAGGATGCCTTCGGCTTTCTGGACCAGGAGGCTGAACGTACTGAGCTGAAACGGATGAAGGAATGTCAGAATGAACTTCTGCCGGAGGAGTTCAACCGGGAAAATAAGAGGATGGATGCTTTGAACAGCCGCCTGCTTAGAAAAGAGGCGAAAGAGAGGCAACTGTGCAATGAGCTGCAGGTCATGTTGGATATGCGTACCAGAGAAGTATCGGGGGATGGAAAAGTCCGTCAGACCCAGGACGAATCGGAAAAGCAGCGTGATGATAACTTCCTGCGAAGTAGGGTGCAAACAAAAGGAGAGCCCTTAGGGAGTCCGGAAACAGCAGAGGCGGAAGATGAAGAAGATGAAACATTATAAATTTCCCCAACTTGTAAATACTATGTATTGACATAATTCTTCTATTAGTATAGTATGTAAATACGAAAGGGGTGTAGAATATGGCAACTACAAGTATAACAATCCGTATGGATGAAAAACTGAAAAAGCAGGCTGAAATTCTTTTTGAAGATATGGGAATAAATATGACAACCGCAATCACAATGTTCACAAAAGCTGTGGTCAGACAAAACAAAATCCCATTTGAAATTACGGCTGACCCATTTTATTCTGAATCAAATATGCGAGTATTAGAGCAACGTATTGCAAATATCGAATCCGGTAAATCTATACCAAAAGAACATGATTTAATCGAGGTATGACATATGGGCATTCTATGGGAAGATGAAGCTTGGCAAGAGTATCTTGATTGGCAAAAAGAAGATCAAAAAACTTTGAAAAGAATCAATAAACTTATCAAAGATGTTCAACGTAATCCTTTTGATGGGCTTGGGCATCCAGAACCACTATCTGGATTCCTGTCTGGATGGTGGAGTCGGCGTATTGATGAAAAAAACCGTATTATATATAAACCTGTTGGGGATAACACTACAATTCTTTCTTGTAAAGGACACTATGATGATAAATAATAATCAGGCGCAAGTAAACTTATTTAGCTGCTTGCGCCTATTTCTTCACCATTTTAGCACATCATACAACCGCCTCAATCAGCACCTTATCTCTCAATACAATCCGGTTCACACCTGTCTGCTTCTTTTGATTAAAATTAAAACTAATCATATATCCCTTTTTCAAATCATACGCCCTCAGATAGTCCAATAACTGTTCCTCGCCTCTCCGATTATATTCCATGCCACGCCACAGCTTTAATTCTATCACCGATTGCTGTCCGCGAAAATCTATAATCACATCCGTCCGCCGATTATTTCTCGTCCTTGCCTCAATATAGTAATTCCCTGTCCCATTGATGATGGGTTTTAGATACAGCAAAAAGATACTCCGCCCGTTATCCTCCAGAAATTTCTCATTGTTACTTCCAAAAAGCTCTGTATAATGTGAAACAAATTTACGGATTACCCGTTCCATATCTAACTGCCCGTCTACAATAAACTGGTTCTTTTCTTCCGCCGCATACTGAGCGATTTCCATCTGCCGCGCCTGCTCTGCAAGGAAGCCATTATAGAGGCGAGTCTCAAAGATTCGGTTCGCCACGGACACCATCCCGTTTTCCACCTTAACGAAACCAAACATTGCAGCCATCCGGATTCCCAAATCTCCAGGAACATACTCGATTGTCCTCCCCTTGAGCAGCAAATCCTTAAGCATCTCTTTTAATTCCGGATAATCGATGAGTTTATTATCCAGAGATTCAAATAACGTATTTTCCTCCGTCAATAATCTTCGCACAGCCGTAAGGAATCCCTCTTTTGTCCACACCTCTTTTTTGTCCGGAAAATCTTCGCTTCCCACAATATATTCATCCATCAGTTTACAGAGACGGGAGACAAGGTAGGGGTAGCCCGAAGTATAATCAAAAAGCAGTTCTGCCATATTCCCGATATCCATGCCCGTACGAAAATCCTGCTCATATTCCTTTAACATTCCGGCAATTCCTGATTCAGAAAGGCTCATATCCACGTCAAAATCTGCCGCGATATTCCATGGGCTATTATAATGCTGCCCGCCATTCGGACGAATCCGAGCCTTCACATTTTTAATATCCTGTACGCCCGCAAGAATCACAGTTTGAAACGTTGGATATATCATCCGCTTTAAATATTTATCGCGCAGCACCCCCAAAAAACCGGTAAATATCTCGGTATTTCCCACCTGGTCAACCTCATCAATCATCAGAACAATCTTCTTTTCCGTCTGCACGCATATCTCCGATATAAACTCTGACAGTCCCAAAAAGTCGTTTCTGTCCTCCTCCAATCGTTTCCGACGGTTACATTCGTCCATGACACTCTCCGGAAATCCACAGACCTTCTCATACCTGAACATATTTGCAAGCAGACCGTAGAAGCGCCTGCAAAATGCCCCCTCACTTGCAAACACCTCCTGCGTCATTCCTTCAAAGCTAATCAGGATTACCGCATATTGATCCCCCAGTCTCTCCTTAAGACTCCACAAAGTTGTTGTCTTTCCAACCTGCCTTGCCCGATTGATTACAAAATATTCTCCCCCGTCTACCAAGGTTTGGATTTCCTCCAGACGTTTTGTGATATCCACCATATAATGAAGCTCTGGCAGGCATAATCCGGCCGTATTAAATTTTTTCCCCACCAATCCACCTTCTTTCATTATGATTCAAGCCATCTCACTTCATACGCTTCCCAGGACGCCGGAATCTCCAGCTTGCGAATCATTTCCTCCAAAACCTTCTCCGGAATATGCCGCGCTCTTTTCTGGTTTCTTTTAAGTAGCTCTTTATAAGGCGCCTCCAGGTATAGAATATGCACCCGCGCGCCGTATCCGGCAAAAAGCCTTGTCAGCTTCTGCCTGGTTTCTTGGATAAGATTCGTCGCATTCCAGATAAACGGCTCTTTTCTGCGAAGATACTCCCTTGCCTGCTCTATGGCAATCTGAACCACCCTTCCGGTCCCCTTCGTCGGCGGCACACCCAGTTGCTCACGGATGTTGTCAAGAGAAATCACAGCCATTCCACCACTGTTTTCTTCAATCCAACTGTCTTTTCCCGCCAGAGGAAGTCCTGATAAAAGAATCACGTCAAATTCTGTATCATCAAACAAATCAGCCCCCTGCCACAATCCGTCTTTATGAAAATACTGGTATTTTGTATATGGGTTAGCAAAATCGCAAGGCTTATCCCAGACATTTAATTCCCTGGCATAATCCGCAAACAATTCCACATGTTCTCCCATCTGCTCTGCATCATTTACGATTCTTCCCTGTACGTCTGCCTTTGAGAGAAGATACAAAAGCCTAAGAGGGATGCTTTCCGCTGCCTTCAATAAATCAAACTCCGTCCGTTTCTTAGTCCAGAACCACACAGGCAGCCCATGATACCGAATCAGCTTGGCAATGGTTTCCCTCTGCCAAAACGTCAGGCCAAAATCCTCCGCCTCCCGATAGGCAATCCCGCGGAAAACCTTTTCTCCTACTATGGTATGCTTTGGCGATACCCACTTACCATCCTCCTGCTTCGTACATGCCGCTTTCCCTATATCGTGAAACGCCGCGGCAAGAAAAAGAAGCTCCTGTTCTTCTTTTTCAAGCTCTCTCCATTCCGAAAGCTTCACCAACTCTTTGCACACCATTTCCGTATGGCGGTACACGTCCCCCTCTCTGTGATACTCCGGATTCTGAGGAACATTCTTGAGTGTAGATAAACATGCATAACGGCCTAAACTATTACGGATTCCTTCAAGAAGCTGGCCCTCCATCAGCCTTTCCTCCTTCCTGCATATCAAACAAATCCACCCCGTCGGCAAGACTATTCGCAACAATCGGACGGTTGACCCAATGGCTCTCTGAATCAAGGATGGTATTGAGGAATGAGCCTCGTACAAATTTGAGCCGGTCAGTCACATAATCCCCGTCCTCCACCTTGATATAAATTCCTTCCATTATTCCCGTCAAATCTGTCTGTCTAAGAGCCGACTCAAAATCTACCCTGTTCTTTTGGCATTGTATACGCAGGCTCTCCTTTGGCTCTTTGGAAATAAAAAGGCTTGGCCCAATCCATTTTTCAATTCCTCCCAAAGCTTCGCAAGTTCCCTCTGCCAACACACGGACAGATTGTATGAAGGGTGCGTTTTTCAAAATTTCTTTTCGTTTACGGGTAGAAAAGAAACGCCCCTCATCTTTATCAAATATGTCAAACTCCATAAAATAATGGGGCAGCCGGTCATAAAATACGGTATGCTTCGCGTACAGCCATTCACCGTACATGACGTATCGCTCTCCCAGTAACCGGCATAGCTGATTCTCAAAACATCCTGCCCATAGCTTAAATAAATCAAACTGACGCTCTCCATATCCGCCATTCAGGAAATGGCCGCGGCTTTGCAGAAACATTTTCCCGTCGCTTCCGAAACTGATGCCGCAGTTGGCGCCGTCTACCTTTTCTTCAAGAACCAGATATTTGCCTTTTATCTCCGAAAACTTTACACATTTCAAATCTTCATCGCCTGCCTGCTCTCTTGATCCCTCCAAGTGCCTGGTTCTCGGATATTTATAAATCTGTTCCATAACCCTCCTCCGTCTGCTGCTTTAGCATATCCTACCACCTTTATGATGATTCCTTGACTTCATTCTATTCACATTTTACAATTTAGTCAAGATAAATGGCGCCCTTAAAACCGCAAGATATATGAAAAAATAAACAAACACTCCTGTTATAATGTCAGGAGAAGGGAGTAAGCTGCAATGTCCGGAAATATAAAAATAGTAATGTCTGCAATCGACTATATAGAAAACCATTTGCACGAAAAACTAGACTTGGAAACCGTTGCAAGACAGATACATTATTCAAAGTATCATCTGCATCGCTTGTTTACAAGTACAGTAGGACTCACAATCCATCATTATATCCAGCGCCGTCAGTTGTCCGAAGCCGCAAAGCTGCTCGTCTTTTCCGACAGGCCCATTCTGGAAATTGCATTGATTGCAGGATATGAGAGCCAGCAGTCCTTTTCTGATATCTTCAAAGCCATGTATAAAAAATCTCCCCGCAAATACAGGGCAGAAGAAGAATTTTATCCATTGCAGCTAAGATATGTTTTGAATGAAAACCCAACAAATCTAAACGAAAAAAACTGGCAGGAAAAAATTATTTTTGCAGCAAACGAGGATATCCCCCAATGGCTTGAACTGGTCCATCTTGTAATTGACGGTTTCCCCCATTTGGACGAAAAGCAGTACCTTCAACAATTACAGGAAGACATCCGAAATAAGCGGGCGTTGATTTTGAAAGACGCCGGTACTGCAATCGGAATTATGGCGTTTCATGAGATAACAGGAAGTATTGATTTCCTGGGAGTACATCCGCAGTATCGAAAAAGAGGAATCGCGAAAGCATTTTGTAAAAAAGCATTATATGAACTTAAACATTCTGAACAGATTAGCATTACGACATTTAGAGAGGGGGACAAGGCCGATACCGGCTATCGTAAAGTATTCAAGAGTCTTGGTTTTGCTGAAGGAGAATTGTTGGTTGAGTTTGGCTATCCGACACAGCGGCTCATATTACAGGAAGAAAAATTGGAGGGCAAAGAAAATGAATGATTTACAGCAGGCGCAAAATCCTTTATCACAAAACTTTACGATAAAATCGCTATTGAAATTCACATTTCCAACGATTTTAATGATGCTGTTCATGGGCTTGTATACTGTTATTGACACCATCTTTGTAGCGCGGCTTGTAGATACAAATGCTCTCTCCGCCCTGAATATCGTCTGCCCTGTTATCAATCTGATTGTAGGTCTTGGCACCATGCTTGCAACAGGAGGAGGTGCTATCGTGGCCCGCAAAATGGGCGAAGGGAAGCCTATGAGGGCGTCACAAGATTTTACGCTGATTATCAGTGCAGGAGTTCTGTCAGGCATATTGATTGCAAGCCTTGGAACTCTTTTTATCGACAGGATTATTTGGGGACTTGGCGCAAGCAGTATTCTATTTTCATACTGCAAGGAATATCTATTAATCCTTCTGCTATTCACACCCGCGAGTATACTGCAAGTCCTTTTCCAAAATCTAATCGTGACAGCAGGGTGGCCCGAAGCCGGTATGCTTCTTGGTGTAAGCGCGGGAATCGCAAATATTTTTCTGGACTACGTTTTTATGGCGCTATTTCAAATGGGCATAAAGGGGGCGGCATTGGGTACGGGGATTGGCTATCTAATACCGGCGGTGACAGGCATATTTTTCTTTTTCTCTGGGAAAAGCAGCCTGTATTTCACAAAGCCCATCATAGACATTTCCCTATTGACTGAAAGCTGTACAAACGGCTTTTCAGAAATGGTCAGTCAATCGGCAGCAGCGGTTACCACATTCCTTTTTAATCGGATTATGATGAAGCTGCTTGGTGAGAATGGAGTTGCGGCAATCACGATTATTATCTATACCCAGTTTTTATTAAGCGCACTTTACATAGGCTTTTCTATGGGCGCGGCCCCAATCATCAGCTATAACTATGGGAAACAAGACAAGAAGCAGTTAAAGAATATATTTTCAATTTGTGTACGGTTCATTATATTTGTTTCAATCTCTGTTTTTGGGATTGCCTTTGTTTTCGGCTCGCCTTTAGTTCGCATTTTTTCAGAAAAAGGGACGTCTGTGTATGAAATTGCAAGAAATGGATTTTTAATTTTTCCTTTTAGTTTTCTGTTCTGCGGACTGAATATTTTTACTTCCGCCGCATTTACAGCTTTATCAAACGGTAAGCTGTCCGCGCTGCTTTCATTTTTGAGGACTTTTGGATTAATTACAGTTCTGCTGCTTATCTTACCTAAGTTTTTAGGCGTAACAGGTGTGTGGCTTGCAGTACCGATAGCCGAGCTGCTTACAATGATTACTGCATTGATTTTTCTTCATCAGAACAAAGAAAAGTATCATTACGCCTGATTATTGGGGCTGTCCACTTTCCCATAGACAGCCCATTGATTTAATTATTTAATTGAAGGAATCCGGACTCTGGTATTTATGTGGGCTGGAACACCATCCATCCTGATACTTAATCGTCATATACAGCGTTTTATCGCCATTTGAGACCTCCACATAGCATATCCCGTCTTCAAACCGATCCGTAATCTCAATCTTCTGGTCATAATAATATACCCAGACCGTACCGTCGTCCTCGTAGACCACCTCAGGTTCATTTAAGAGTTCCAATACCTCATTTTCCGTCAATGGCCGTTCGCTTCCGTCTTTTTCATACGCAATCCCGCCGCCTCCGCGTTCTCCCATAGTACCGTCCTCCAACGGATACGATATCACATAATTTCCGTCGGAATCATATTCAAATGTCGCATTCGTCATCTCTCCGTTAAGCCAGAACTGAATTGTCCTCTGAATCCCTCCAACATCCGCCGCATACGCCATTCCTCCTGCGCATACCATCAGCAGACAAACCGCCACAAATGCCGCAGCCGTCCTGAAGCTTGCTTTTCTGCTCATAATAGCCATCCTTTCTACCTCCAGGTAAATGTCTTCGGAGGGATGTAACACCGAAAACGCCTGTTTATATTTTTCTTTATTCGTCATCGTTCCATTCCTCCTGTAATCGTTCTTTGAGCAGCGAACGTCCCCGTGACAGCCTGGCCTTGACATTGCTTTGAGATATCTTCAAAATATCCGCAATCTCATTTACATTATAATCCTCATAATAAAATAGATGAATCACAATACGGTATTTCTCCGGAAGCTTCATAACTGTCTCGAACAATTCCTCCGATTCCGGAGTTTCAAATACCAACGTCTCCATGTAATCCTCCAGGGACTTTTTATTCCTTCTCCAGAATGTACGGTTCATATTCTTTGCCCTGTTAATCGCCACTCTAAAAAGCCATGCACGTATGTGCTGCTCGCTGTCAAAATCTTTTTTTAATGAGTAATATTGAATGAAGGTATCCTGAACCACATCCTTTGCGTCCTCTGCATTTTTGCAGACATTAAACGCAGCCGCATAGAGATTGTTCTGATAGTCTTCAAACAACTCTTGAACCGGTTGTCTCATGAGCACTCCTTTTATGATTGGGTAAAGTTATTTGAAAAGCCTTTCACTAATAGTACAGCCCAAACAGCAAAAAGGTTACAAAAATATAGAAATACTCCAAAAAAAATGGTACACTCTATATTATAAAGAAAAAGGAGACGATTTAAATGGAAAATGAATCTGTTTGCTGCAAAATAGAACACCACGCCGTACTTTTCGCATTTCTCGCCAAACGCGCAATTGAACTATGCGGCGACGCGGGACGTAAGGCAATCCTTTCCGGCATGACCATTTACGGAAATGAACGGGGCCAGCGTATGGCTGCCAATGCCCTGGCACATGGGGATGAGCTGACCACAATGACCAATCAGGCTTACGGTGAATGGAAGCCTGATTATGAAGGACAGATGGAATTTGGACAGCTTCAGACAGAGCCTACGCTTAAGACCTACATATCCAGGTGCGCCTGGTGTGACGCATGGAAAAAGCATGGACTAACCGAATACGGCAAGCTCTATTGCGTCAACGTTGACAATGCTGTTTACCAGGGCTTTCGCTCTGATTTTGTCTGCACGCCCACAGCCACGGCCATGAGTTGGGGCGGAGAACGCTGTGAGTTCGACTGGGGCCATCCCCTTACCCCTGAGGAAAATGCCATGCTTACGGCTAAAAAACGAGAGCTTGGAACCTCCTGCATGAAGGACTTTAATTTCCATACCGCACACCTTAAGCATACCATCAGCAAGACTCTGACCGAGACATTAGGTAAGGATGGGAAAAAAGCAGTAGAGCTGGCGCTTAAGGACTTTACGGATACTTTTGGTTCGGAATATCTGGACGCACTGACAGGAATCTATCCTGAAAAAAATTAGGAGGTATATATTTATGGTTACACAAAAAATCGGAATCATCGGCTGCGGCAACATGGGCGGCGCTATCCTCTAACCCAGGGGAATTGAAGGATATGGTCACCAAGAAGCTCTCCAATATCTCCATTTATACATACCGACTGCCCCTCAATTTCCTTCGGACAGAATGCCTCCCCATAATTAATACAGGCATACGCCGCCCTCGGATTCGCCATAGTCATCCGCCAGAAGGGATATTTAATAATCCCCGGCGTATTTCCCCCGACCCCAAGCTCCAGAAACAAAACCCTCTTTTCACCCCTTGTACGCAGAAAATTCCCATACCTCTCTGACGCCCTATGCCATCCTTCATCCTCCACAAAACGACTGTCTGCGCGAAGATTCATGGCCATGGGCTTCCCACAATGGGGACAGACGGGCAAAAGCTCATCCGGTATCCGCATTTCCTTCTGCCCCTTCACCATTCTGCGAACCACATCTTCATTATCAAACGTTTCCTGGCAGCAAGGCTCACTACATTGGAAAAGCCCATAATCTCCCTGGGTATAAAAAAGCCGTTCCTTATCAAACCCTGCTTTTTGAAAACAGTGGTCTACATTTGTAGTAATCACGAAATAATCCTTATCCCTCATAAGCTCGAACAGTCTTTTGTAAACTGGCTTCGGCGCATCCATATACCGGTTAATATAAATATACCGACTCCAATACGCCCAATATTCCTCCCACGTTTCAAATGGATAGAAACCTCCGGAATACATATCCCGAAACCCATACTTGTCGATAAAATCCTGAAAATACCGTTGAAATCTGTCTCCTGTATAAGTGAAGCCCGCCGAAGCGGAAAGCCCTGCTCCCGCCCCGATTACCACGGCCTCTGCTTCACGAAGCCACTCTGCCACCTGTCTGCGCCCGTCTTTATCCCTCATCATTTTCTCCTATTTTCTTACCACAGAAATCCTCTGTCCAATATGATTACCGCCTTCAATCTCATCCACCATGGCGACTGCATAATCCTCATAGCTGATGATACTCTCTCCCCTCTCATTGAGGGTCAACTCCTCGCCGCCAAGAATATACTGTCCGCTGCGCTCTCCTTCTGCCTGAAAATCTGCGGCAGGGCTGATATATGTCCATTTTACGTCATTCCTCTGTCGCAGCTTAGACAATGCTTCTGCCATAGCCGCCGCTAAAGGCTTAAACATGTCGGGAAAATCCGGCCCGTCAGACACACAAGCCGTATGCTCTGGATTCACATACAGGCTTCCCGCGCCGCCGACAACCAGCAAACGGGTGTCCGTTCCAGAAAGAGCGTTGCACAAAATCTCCAATGTCGTACTGTGAAGATTAAGCGTTTCTTGTGTCCATGCCCCAAAAGCATCTACAACCACGTCAAATCCTTCCAAATCTTTTGCCTGGATATCAAGAATATCCTTATTCACTGACTTCTGAGCCGCTGATTTATTCTCGCCCCTTACAATCGCCGTAACGTCAAAACCTCTGTCCACAGACTCCTTTGTAATCAACCTTCCTGCCTTACCATTTGCACAAACTACTGCCATCTTCATAATGATTTCCTCCTTAAATTTGTATGTTTATTATTTTGTTGTAATAACAGTTATTACATCTGACATCATTACAATACCACACCTTCATTGTAATATCAATAGTTACATCAAAAAAATTTCATTTTTTCTGTTACATATCATAATACACATACCCGCAGACAAAGAGCAGGCAGGCTGTGAAATTATAATCCACAGCCTGCCTGCTCTAACAACTAATCAAAAAGGGTTTTCCAATCCCTGGATTGGTATGCGTCAAAACACATCCTCACTTGTTCCTCGTTATTCTTTTCCTGTGCAAGCACCGGTAATTCGTCAATCCCAAAATATCTACTCCCCACAGTCTCAATATTAGGTTCAAATTTGCCGCCGATAACAGTACATAATATAAAAATCTTACATACCTTATATGCGTAAACAGGCAGATTGTGCTTCTCCCTGTCCTGCACGGCAATCACCAGATCCGCGGTAACGTCTAACCCCGCCTCCTCTTTTACCTCTTTAATCGTATTCTCCTTCACAGATACATTGACGTCAACCCATCCGCCAGGCAGCGACCATGTGCCGTTTTTCTCCTTCACAAGCAGAATCTTATCATCTCTGAAAATCGCCGCGCGGCTGTCAAGCTTAGGCGTCTGATACCCAATCTCATTGCAAAACAAAGATTTCACTTTATCAACCGGAATTGCCGACTTATAGGAAATCATTTCCGCTGCAATATCCCTGATTCTCTCATACCGTTCCTTGTCAAACATATCTTTTCCGTAAAAAAGACCCTCCTGCGCTATACTCTGTAATTCTACTGCCCATTGCAGCCATATCTCATTACACTCCACACTCAATTCCTCTTTCTCACTCATCCTCAAAACACTTGATTACCTTGCATGGACTGCCAACCGCGACACAATTTGCAGGAATCGAGCGCGTCACAACGCTTCCTGCCCCAATCACACTGTTCTCTCCGATTGTCACTCCTGCCAGAATGATACTGCCGCCGCCAATCCAAACATTATCCTGTATCTCAACAGGCTTGGCAAAGGTTCGGAAGAAGGTAGTCCCTTTTTCCTCCCAGTCAGAAACCAATCTCTCCTGAGGCAATACCGGATGGGAGGAGGTATAAATCTGGACATTGGAAGCAATCAGCACGCGATTGCCGACCCGTATGGGCTTATTATCTACAAACGTACAGTTCATATTGATGATAACATCATCGCCCAGGAAAATATTTTTACCCAGGTCACAGTGAAACGGAGTATCAATCGCAACGTTTTTGCCTATACCGCCTAACAGCTCAGTTAAAATCTCTTTTCTCTTTTCCACGTCTTCGTAATCAGAAAGGTAGTATTCCCTCACTAACCTTCTTGCACGGGCAATCGTACGCAATGTATCCTGGCCTGCTGTCTCCAAAAAATCCGCTTTATCATATTTCATAGGTTTCTCCTTCAATAATATTATAATATAATAATAGGGCATAAAACAGCAGAAATATATCTTATTTCGGACAATTTCTATTACGATCCTGCCATTTCCTTCTGTATTCCGTAGGTGTACAGCCTGCATATTCCCGAAATATCTTACCAAAATAGCTGCCGTCTCCCAATCCGCAGGCCCGTCCGATATTCGTAATCGACTCCCGCCCATTGGCAAGCATCTGACAGGCGGCCCGCAGGCGGCAGCCTCGGATATACTCTGTTGGAGTAACATGCAAATAATTGCGAAAAAGCCTGAAGCATTCCCTTTCACTCAGATAAACCGTGGAGGCAAGCTCTGACACAGGAATTTTATCTGCAAAATGTTCATGGATATAAATCAGCATGGTTTTAAGTCTTTCATCATTTTTATCAGCCTTCACATTTCCGGAACATTGAAAATAAAATCCTTCAAAAATCAGCATCCATATTCGCGACAATGCTTCCCGTATCTTAATCTCATACCCAGTCTCATGTTCCTTTAGACAGAACGCCTCCCTGATTAGCCCTAGCATGGCTGCATGTTCTCTTTGCTCTGGGAAAAAACCAAGAATCTCCATCTGGGGGGAGGTTACAATCGGCAAAATATATCTTTTCTCAATTCTGCTGCCCTGGTTTCCGGAAATAAGAGACGGGTCAAAAATATGGAGAAGCTGTACATTTTCTTCGGTATGGGATACTGTTCTCGTCATATGGAGTACGTTTGAATTCACAAAGCCTCCTGAACCGGCAGGGAACACCATCTTTCCTTTTGGGGTATTATATTCCAGCGTTCCGCTTTCCATATAAAACAGCTCAACCGCCTTGTGCCAGTGCCAGGGTGCAAACCGTCCGATATATTTATCCAATTTGGCGCAAGACATAGTATAAGGAAAATCACTTTCAAAATTGGGAAGGCGTTCCTCCTTACTCTCGGCATAAAATTCAACCTTCTCTACCAAATTCATGGAATCCACCTCATTTTCATCCTGTCAGACGCTTTCATTTCAGACACCTTCATCGCTCAGATATTTTTCCGTATCTCGCTTCAAATCTGCAAGCGTAATGGACGCAAGCTCATTCTCCATCGCATCCTGCACCCGAAAAAGCTTATCATCCAAAATATGATGGATATTCCTGCCTACTGGACAGTTGGTATTGGGATTTTCATGGAAATGGAACAGACTGCCACCTTCCACACACTCCACGGCTTTATAAACATCAAAAAAAGTTATCTCCTCTAAGGGTCTTGCAACTGTCGTACCGCCTGTCCCCCGCGCCACATGAATCAGACCGGCGCCCTTTAACTGGCCTAAAATCTTTCTGATAATCACAGGGTTCACATTCGTACTCCCTGCAAGGAAATCGCTGGTCACCTTGTATTCATTTCCAAATGTATCAATACAGGCAAAAATATGGATTGCCAGAGTAAACCGACTTGAAATCTGCATATAATCTACCACCTTTCGAGAACATTTTATCCTGTTTTCATTGTAATATCAAGAGCCTCCATTTTCTAAGATTATCCCCTCAATAACTTACAAAAACAATATTGAAAACCTAATACAGCCATGTTAAAATATTTATGCTAAAAATCAGGTCACACTCATCGACCCATGAGAAATATTTACAGGGGGAATCATATGAAGTTTCTAGCAAATCGCAAACTTGCCACTCGTATCAGTATTATCACCACGGCAATTACCTTTGCAGGGATGATTCTGTTATGGTTCATCGTATCCAGCCGCATATCGTCAATGGTGGAGAATAACGCCACCAACCAGATGATCGACGCAGTAGAATCCCGTGCAGCCATCATCAACGACTATGTAGCTTCCGCAGAAGAATACATGACGGCCTTTGCCCTAAGCAGCGACGTCCGCAATCTCCTGTTGGAGCCGGATAATCCCGACCTTCTTGAGAAAGCACAACAATACACAGAGGATTTCGCCGCTGTCAAGGGAATCTTTGAAGGGCTGTATATCGCCACACCTACCACACACGTCCTGACGCATATCTCCCAGGATGCAATCGGGATCACTACCCGTACAGGCGAATCACTGGATACGTTCCAACAGACAATCCTTTCACAGCCAAGCCTGACTAATCTGGGTATCATGGAATCGCCAGGAACCGGAAGCATGATTCTATCCATGTACTATCCTTTGTTCGATGGCCAGACATGCATCGGCTACGTCGGCGCCGGTGTCTATGCCAGTCATCTGACAGACGTATTGCTGAATCTGGATATTAAAGGGCTGACCCACAGTGAATATGTGTTTTTAAACGTAGAAAACGGTACATACCTCTACCATGAAGACGAATCCATGCTGAATACCGAGACAACCGATAAAGGTTATCTGGAAATCATAGAACGTATCAAATCAGACGGCAATACAGAGGCAGGTACATATTCCTACCAGGATGAAAATGGAACAGACCAACTGGTGGTATACAAATACTTAAAAGACCGCAACTGGGTATTCATGGTACGCGACAACTCGGCAGAGGTGTACGAACGAGTATCCGTAGTACGCATCACAGTGGCAATCTTATGCGCATCCGTAGCGGCAGTCATCATACTTGTCACATTGCTGTTCCTGTACAGAGAAGGCAGAGAACTAATGATAATGGAGCAGGCAATCAGCCGCCTGGGTAACCTTGAGCTATCTGTTGACCAAGAACTAGAGCCATTCTATGGCAGAACAGACGAGATTGGCATGATTGCCGAAACAATCCACAACGTCTGCGACTGTCTACGGAAAACCATTGAGGATATCGGGCGAATCCTTGGCGAGATGGCAGACGGCAACATTGCCGTGGACGTCGTAAAGAACGAAGACTATTACATCGGAGATTTCCGAGTGCTTGCCGAGAGCCTTAAAAGTATCCGCACCCATTTGACAAATGTAATGTGCGACATCTCTCAGATAGCCAGTCAGGTAAACAGCGGTGCAAACCAGGTATCCGCAGGCGCTCAGGCGCTTTCCCACGGAACCATGCAGCAAAAGGATTCTATGAACGGGCTTGTGTCCAATGTAACGGATATCACTACCCAGATTCAGAACAGTGCAGTCCGCTGCGGAAATGCCAGCAACTTAGTTGACAAGGCAACCGGCTACGCTGCTGAGGCAGACACAAAGATGGAGCAACTGATTACTGCTACAAGGAACATTGACCAGTCTTCTTCCCAAATCGGCAGTATTATAAAAACGATTGAAGACATTGCATTTCAGACAAATATTCTTGCGCTGAACGCCGCGGTAGAAGCCGCCCGCGCAGGCGATGCGGGCCAGGGCTTCTCTGTCGTATCAGATGAAGTCAGAAACCTTGCCTCCAAGTCTGCCGAAGCCGCAAGAAATACAAGCACGCTGATTGGACGCTCGCTTCACGACGTACAAACCGGAACCGAATCCACAAATCTGGCTATTTCCGCGATGCAGGTCATCAGCGAATGTATCCAGTCCATCAAAGCGCTGATGGACGAGATTTCACTCGCCAGCGTCCAACAGTCAGAAATGATTGTCTCCGTGGAGAACAGGATCAAAGAAGTTTCAAAGGTCATCGAGGAGAATTCTGACGCTGCCGAAGAAAGCGCTGCAATCTCCAACGAATTGTCAGATCAGGCAAAGACACTGAATCAACTGATCAGCCAATTCCGAATTAAGTAAGAGAGCCAACAGTCTAAGATAAACACAAGCTATGATGTAACCTAATTTTAGATAACGTCATAGCTTGTATTTATCTTAGACGGCAACTCGCTTAGTTTTAACCGCTTTTTCCAAAATCAACAGCTTTTCTTTTACAGCAATCCCTCCGGCATACCCTGTCAAGCTTCCATCGGTTCCAACGACCCTATGGCAAGGGATGATTAATGAAATGGCATTGTGCCCCACCGCCCCGCCGACTGCTTGGGCCGACATGTGAGGAAGCCCTTTTTGCTCTGCAATAATTCCCGCAATCTCTTTGTACGTCATGGTCTTTCCATAAGGAATTGTGAGCAGAATCTCCCATACGGATTTCCGAAATGGGGTGGTTTTCATAGCCAGTGCTGGGGTAAAATCTGGCTCCTGTCCGCTGAAATAGAGCGCAAGCCATCTGTCTGCCTGCTCAAATACGGGAAGCTGCCTTTGTTCATGTTCGTCAGACAGACCCGCGCCAAAATACTTCTGGCCGTCAAACCATAGCCCTGTCAGCACTTCTCCGTCGCTAGCAAGCGTAATCCCGCCAAGGGGGGAGTCATAATGATGTGTATATTTCATAACCTTAGTCCAATCTGCTGACATCAATCCATTCGACATACCCAGAATATTTCTCCAACTCTGGAATCGTAAGTTCAATCGCACTGTTCCCGCTTCCACAGGCAGGAAAAACCGTTTCAAACCGTTTCAAAGATTCATCCAAATACACCTCCACACCCTCATTCACAGCAAAAGGACATACCCCGCCCACAGCATGTCCGATAAGGGTCTCTGCCTCATCCGGCGATAGCATCTTAGCCTTTGTTCCAAATCGCGCCTTGTATTTAGGATTATCTATTTTCACATCTCCTGCTGTCACCACAAGCACCGCACGTCCCTCCACCATAAAAGAAAGGCTCTTTGCAATCCTCTGAGGCTCACAATGAAGTGCGGCGGCGGCAAGCTTAACAGTTGCGCTGGATACATCAAACTCCTGAATCCTATCCTCTATCCCGTATTTCTTAAAATAGTCTTTTACTCTTTCAATCGCCATTTTTCTCTCCTTTTTATTTCTCAGCACTACTGCCTTATCTATCCTCTCCTACCAGATTCTACCATACTCCTCCCTGCACAGTCAACAAAGTCAAACCAGCGCATCATTTTTCAATTCAATATTCAAATCACAACTCAAAATTCGTTTCCCGCCAATAAAATAAGCTAACGCTACAAATCCAACGATCACCAGACCAAACAATAAAATTGGCGCTGCCGGCGCCTCCGCCCAGAATACCATGGGTTTCAGATGACTGGCCTTCACCGCAAACTGAACAAACAGCGCCGTAAGCGGCAACGTAACTAGAAACGGCCTGCCCGCAATCACAAACGCTTCAATACAGAATATTTTTTTCATTTCCTGAGGCGTCACCCCAATGGACATGTAACGTGCAAATTCCCGTTTTCTCTGGCGCAGGAAGCCCAGAGTATTAGAAAACACATTTGCAATCCCAATAGCAGCCAGCAACACACAGAAAGCCCCTAAGATTATCATCATTCCCCGAAGCATCTGGTCATTCGCCAGCTTCTCCTGGATTCGGTTCTCACTCTCTGCCGCATATACCGGTTTCAGAACCTCCATCACTGAAGCTTCTAAAGAGCACAATTCCTCAAGGGAATCCCTCTGTCCGGCAAGAATCCGAAGCATACAATCCGCCTCGCCTCCTCCCAACTGTTCGGAAATATTTTCCCAGACAGACGCAGGAAGGAAATGCACCAGCCCGTAGTCCTCATATTCCTCCCTCAGTACAGGCGCCTCCCGCGTATAAGCCAGAACAGACATTTCCGCTTTATGGCCCGTCCCTCCCAAGTCAAACAAAATCTCCTGTTTTATATTTTCCTTCACAAAAGGGATATATCTCCTGTTGCGGAAATCACTGTCTGTACTGTCCCAGATTTGATTTAACACAATTCCCCCTTCAAGGCTTTGCGGGACTCCAATCTGAGAACAATATTCCAGAAAACTTTCATCCTCAAGCACCACAATCGGCGCTTTCACCTGTTCCTGCGTTTCTCCCGAAAGAGCCTCATACCCCCCAAGGGCAAGCAACTCCTCACTCTGCGCCTCCTTTGGAATAACCGTCATTCCCTGCGCTTTCTGATACACAACCAGTTCCCCAATCCCCTTTATATTCCGCAACTCCTTTGCCAGTTCAAAATCTTCGACTGCCGTATTCTTCACCGTCACCATAATATCCCACGCATCCTGATAACGCTCAAAATATGTCTCCCTCGTACTAATTTCTGACAGGGTGGTAAAGCATAGCATAATGGAAAATCCCAAAAATGACAGCAGAAGGGACAGGGAGGATATCCTGAGAGCCTTCCTCTGAGCCTTCAACGCGTTTCCTGCAAGCTCTCCCTCCATCCCAAACAAACGAGACAAAAACGGCGAATGTTTCCGCCTTTTAAGCCCCAGGCCGCCAGTATTGCGAATAGCCTCAAGCGGCGTCATTCTGCTTAGCTTTACCGCAGGTATAAAGGCCGAAAAGAGTACCGTCACAGCAGACGCAAGCAGCGTCGCTGCAAAGATAGCAGGATGGTACTGAAATACAGCCTCATAACGTCCAGGCATATTAGTCGCAAACAGATTGACAGCCCCTATCATGCAAAAGCTGGCTCCAATGCCTGCCAGACTGCCAATTAGCAACGGCAAGACGCTTAAATATACAGCCTCCTGCAAAAGACAAATTCTAATCTGCCCTGGCGTCGCCCCGATACCGGACAAAATACCAAACTGGTGAAGCCGGGAATTCATGGACAGCTCAAATGAATTTCTGATAATCAGAATCAGTGATACGGACACAAGAATCAAAATTCCCAGATACAGCGTCAGCAAAAGCGGCGGCTCGTCATCCTGAGGAGAATGAACCAAATATCTGGATAATAAAAGCGAATGATATGAAATATCACCGTTTTCCAAACCAAGCAGCTCTGCAATCAAGGGCATGTCCTCATAAATGGTACGTATATTCTGAAAATAGATATCAACTGTATCTCCATTTCTTACTACATTTTCTACATTCTCAAAATTTTGAATCACAGACAGGCCATCTTCATCAACAGCGCCCGTCACCCGACCCTGCCAATCCCCTTCCTCCCTGACAATCTTTTCCAGCTCATAGGCCCAGAAATTATAGGCCGTACAGCACAAAAGGGACAAAAACAGGGAGGCAATAAACGCGGCGGCCATCACCGACACGCAGGCAGCCCGATTATGCTTCAGATAACTCCTGGAATAATCCTTCCACACTTTTGCTCACCTCCTCTGGTCGCTGATGATTCTGCCGTCTTCAATCGTTATGATTCTCTTTGCCTCCAACGCGACTTTTTCATCATGGGTAATCAGCAGGATTGTCTGCTTCAGATTACGGTTAGAAAGCTTTAACAGGTCTATAATCTCAACGGAGTTCTTCCGGTCAAGATTTCCCGTGGGCTCGTCCGCAAAAAGGATTGCAGGCCGGTAGATTAACGACCTGGCAATGGCGGCTCTCTGCTGCTGCCCGCCGGATAATTGACTGGGCAGCGAATCAAGCTTATCCTCAATTCCCAAGGTTTTTACAATGGTGTCAAAATATTCCCTGTCCGGCTTCTTCTTGTCAAGCAGAAGGGGCATAAGAATATTCTTCTCCACGGTCAAGGTAGGAATCAGATTATAAAACTGATAGATAAGCCCTACCTTCCTTCTTCTGAAAATCGCCGCCTCCCTCTGATTCAGCTCTCCGATATCCACACCGTCCACTGTCACGGTTCCCTCGGTAGGTTTATCCACACTTCCCAGAATATGCAGAAGCGTTGACTTCCCCGACCCAGAAGCGCCAATGACCACAGCAAATTCTCCCTTCTCAACGGAAAGGTCAACTTTGTCCAAAGCAGTTACCTGATTGTCACCTTTTCCAAAAATCTTTGTAACCTGACTACATCTCAATATTTCCATGGCAGCCTCCTGTTTTATTTTCATTTACCATTATAGCAGATAAAAGTGACAGCTCAGTGACACAGTAAGGCTCCCCTTTTGGCATACGCCATCAAGTATAAAAACGCATCTCAAAACATGCGCCTCCCTTTTCATGATTATATGCACTGAGAACCCCCTCCTGCATTTCCACAATCGCTTTTGCAAGAGGCAGGCCGATTCCGATACCGGTATCCTTCCCATCCTTTCCACGGTAAAACCGTTCAAACAGACGCGGGATATCTTCCCTGGCAAATCCATTCCCTTCGTCCCAGATTCGTATCCGCACATAGAGAGGATTCTTCTCATAGGCGCAATGAACCGTCTCTCCCGCCTCAGATGCTTCTATGCAATTCTTCAACAGATTCATAACGGCCTCCATTGTCCACTCTAAATCCACACAAATACGAGCCTCGCCCATCTCCGGAATGTCTGCCGTTACCCCCGCATTGGCAAACAGCTCTTGAAGATTCTCCGAAGCCAGTGTTAAAATCGTAAATACATCCGCAGCCTCTCTCTTAAGGACAAGCGTTCCCGAATCAATACGTGACAAAAGCATCAGCGCCTCCTCCAGTCTGACCAGCCTGTCTAACTGCCGTTTTATCCTCCCAGGGTAATCGGCAAGAGAGGACTCCTTCATCATCTGAACAGCCAGGGAAATCGCCGTAATGGGCGTTTTTAGCTGATGCGCAATGTTGGCAAGATTTTCTGCGAAGCGATTCCTTGCCGCAAGAGCCTCGTCTCTTGTCTGATAAAGTGTTGTCACAGTCTTATATATCTCGTCCTGCAATCCTGAAAACGCATCCTCCTTCTCATCCCAAAGAAGCCCTCTGCCGCCCATATTGATTTTCTCCAGATACTCTGTAAGCATATGGATACGGTCTGCCATTTTCCTGCGGCTGTACCGAAAAGCGCAGAAGTACAGCATGGCGCCTCCCACTAATCCTATGGCGGCAATTCCAAGCGTCATCCACTCAATATTATAAAAATTCCATGGTTCATAACCGAAGGAGGATAATATATTCTCCTCTGCATATACTAAGGCAGAGGCTTCCTGTTCTTTTAACGCCAGAAGAATCACCTGCTTCGACTCCGGACAGACCTCTATCACCTCCCCGCAGATATTTCCCAACATCTGAAACTGCATATGGGCAAAATAATGCTTCAGAAAAATCGCTGTCAATGCAGTTGCAATAAAACTGACTGACAGCGCAAACATAAGTGTTATTCTATTCTTTACTCCTGTATCCATGTCTCCTCCTCCATGCGATACCCAAAACTGCGAATCGTTTTCAGACAGGGCGGATGGTGAAGCTTCTCCCGCAAACGCTTTATGGTCACAGTCAGCGTATTGTCATTTACATAACTGCCGTTTTGGTCCCACACCTGGGAAAGAAGCCTCTCCCTGGTAACCGTCTTTCCCTTATTCATCATCAAAAGCAGCAAAATCTGATACTCCGTAAGACTTACAGAAACCTCCTCTCCCTGATAAAAAACTGCCATCCCACTTTTATCCACGGAAATCAAGCCGCAGGAGAGATACCTCCCTGCCGTCTCCTTTGTCCTGCGCAGCAGCGCGCGGATACGGGAATATAAGACCTCCAGCTCAAAAGGCTTTACCACATAGTCGTCCGCCCCGTCCTCGAATCCAGAGACAATATCACAGGTATCATTTCGTACAGTCAGGAAAATAACCGGTACCTCTTTCCATCTGGAACGAACCCACCTTAACAGAGCGTCCCCCGCCCCGTCCGGCAGATTCCAGTCAATCAGCGCAAGAGCCGGAACCTGGCGCATAAACCCTTTCTTTCCGTCCTCCAATGTCCGCAGTACAGAGACAGAATAGCCCTTTTTCTCCAGGTACTCCTTCACTATCTCTGCGATTGCTTCATCATCCTCAATATAGTAAATTTTTGTCATTCTTCTGCCTCCCATTAACAGCTCTATCCGGTTAGTATAGTTGATTTCCCCGCATTTCTCAACATCTTCTATGTAAAATCCAATTCTTTATTGAGTAAATCAACAAGACATGATAAAGTATCTATATGCAAATCGAAAGGAGACGGCAATCCATGGGAGTTTATCTGAATAGCGAAACAGCCTGTACATTATATAGAAATGAAACTGAAAAACCATACTTTGTAGATAAGTCCTTAATGCTTGAAGAACTGTTTCCATTAGTAAAAGAAGGCTCGAATTATATCTGCATTACCCGTCCGCGCCGGTTTGGTAAAACAGTCATGGCAAATATGATTGCCTCTTTCTTTTCCAGAGCACACGATTCTGCGCATATTTTTGACTCATTAAAAATCAGCAAGAATAAAGAATATCAAACATACCGGAATCAGTACGCCGTCATCCATATCTCTTTTAATGATATATCAAGACAATGCACCAATTACGAACAATACTTAAATCGAATTGAAAAACGTCTGATTAGAGATTTAAGGAAATCATATCCTCATATAGATTTAGAACAAGAGGACTCCGCTGTGGATGCACTGACAGATCTTTATGCTGAGGAGCCTGCCGCCCGTTTTATATTCGTGCTGGATGAATGGGATTTTATTTTTCATCAGCCTTTTGTTACAGAAAAAGAAAAGATGGCATACCTGTCTTTTCTGCGGAGCCTGCTGAAAGACCGTCCTTATGTACTGTTGGCATACATGACGGGAATCCTCCCCATCGCCAAATACTCAAGTGGCTCCGAACTAAATATGTTTCTGGAATATACGATGGCAACAGAAGAAAAATTCTCCCAATACTTCGGATTCACAGAGTTGGAAGTAGACCTTCTGTTTAAAAAGTATGAAAACACCGTCAAAGACAGCCGGAATATCACCAGAGCCGGATTAAAGGCATGGTATAATGGATATCATACAAAATCAAATCTACGGCTATATAATCCCCGTTCGGTAATCGCCTCTTTGTCGAACAACAATCTGGGTAATTACTGGACCAGCTCAGGACCCTACGACGAGATTTTTTACTATATAGAAAATAACGTTGCAGCGGTCAGAGATGATCTGGTACAGATGATATCCGGCTCTTTTGTACCTGTAAAGGTACGGGAATATGCAGCAACATCCATGAACCTCCAAACCAAGGATGAAATCTTTTCTGCAATGATCGTTTACGGATTTCTAAGCACCGAAAACGGGAAAGTCTGTATTCCAAATCGAGAGTTGATGGAACAATTTGAAGAAATGCTATTAAAAGAACATTCTCTTGGTTATGTCCACCGCTTGGCAAAAGAATCAAGGCGCATGTTAGAGGCCACGTTGTCCGGCGATACGGACACTATGGCAGAAATATTGGAATTTGCACATAATACAGAAACGCCTCTGCTTCAATATAACAACGAAGCTGAATTGACAGCATTGGTGAATCTAATCTATCTGTCAGCCAGAGATCAATATCATATAGAACGTGAGGATAAAGCCGGTATCGGCTACGTTGATTTTATCTTTTATCCGGAAAAGAATCTGAATGCAGATTGTATTATTTTAGAATTAAAGGTAAATGTTTCCCCACAAGAAGCAATCCGGCAGATTAAGCACCGAAAATATGATCTGCGTTTTCGGACAAAGCTTGGCGAAAAGCCTAAGTATACCGGAAGAATCCTGGCAGTCGGCATCAGTTACGACAAAAGGCGGAAAAAACATGAATGTGCAATAGAAGTATTATAAAATACAAAAAACTGCTGAAAGCCCTGGTAAAACATAACTTATTGACCAGGATTCCAGCAGTTTTACTTTTTCATTACACGCACGCAATCAACGCCTCCACCGTGGCATTCTCCGCCACCTCCGTCCGCATCCCTGCACTATCCGCCGCCTGCCGCGTCTTCTCGCCAATACACACCGCCCGCACCCTTTCATACGGGAAATCCCCCAACATCCGGCAGAAGCCCTCCACCGTCGAGCTGCTAGTAAAGATCACTCCCGTAACCGAGCCGTCCTCCATAAACGAGCGCAGCATCTCCCTTCTTTCCATAGAAAATTCCGTATCATACACAGCCAAATCCCGATAACAGAGCTTCGGATTCTTCTCTATCTCACGAAGAATCTCCTCCCCTCCCCGCGATGACCTTGCAAGCAGAAGCCTCGTTCTGCCGCTTAACTCTCTTGCAAGCAGTTTCCCAAGGGAAGCCCCGTCATAATGCTCAGGCATATAGTCTGCCCTGATGCCTCTTTTTCTCAATTCATCCGCCGTTCCCTGCCCAATCGCTGCGAACCGCATATGCGACACCTCCCGAACATCTCCGCCATTTTCCAGTAATAACTCAAAGAACCTCTCTACACCATAAGGCGAAGTGAAAACCAACACCTGATATTTCATAAGCCTCTTTATCTCTGTCTCAATCTCCTTAAGCCGTTCTTCATCCTGAACCGGCGTTGTACGAATCGTCGGCACTGTCAGCACCTGGGCACCCAGTTCCCTTAACCGATCCTGCAATCTTGTATCCCGCCCCTGTGGCCGTGTGACAATGAGCTTTTCCCCGAACAAAGGAAGCCGTGGATACCAGTCGAACGTATCCGCCAGAGCGCACACCTCCCCCACCACAATCGTAGAAGGCGCTTTAACCTGGCGCTCTCTTGCCCTCTGCGCCAGCGTTCCTACCGTTGCCACAAGCCTTCTCTGCTTTGCCGTAGTCCCCTGCTGAAGAATCGCCGCAGGGGTATCACAGTCCATTCCCGCCTGGCATAGACCGTTCATAATCTCCTCCAGGGCGCCCACGCCCATCAGAAATACCAGCGTCCCCTGAGTCTTGACTAGAGCTTCGTAGGGAATCCTCTGATTTTTCCCCGCCCGATGATGTCCGGTAACAATATGTACATCCGACACATAATCCCTGTGTGTGACCGGAATCCCATTGTAGGCAGGCACAGCCAGAGATGATGAAATTCCCGGAACCACCTCGAAGGGAATCTTAGCCTGGCACAATGCCTCGGCTTCCTCCCCGCCGCGCCCGAACAAAAAAGGGTCTCCCCCCTTCAAACGGACAACCTTTTTCCCTAGCTTAGCCTCCCTTATCAATATCCGGTTAATCTCCTCCTGTGGTATGGCATGCTTCCCCGCAGATTTACCTACGGCAATCATTTCTTTGTCCGCAGGTATCATACTCAGCACCTCCTCCCCCACAAGCCTGTCATACACGATACAGTCGCCTTCGCTCAGGAGACGCCTCGCCTTGACCGTCAGAAGCTCACCCGCGCCAGGTCCTGCCCCCACAAGCCATACCTTATTGGACGAAGTCCACCCGCCCGCAGGGCATGTATTACGGTGTGCCCTTGGGTACACTTTTCCTGATTCTCTGCCATCCTCCATATACCTGATATCTTCCATTTGCTACCCCCATTCTACTGATATCTGGAATCTATATGCCGCTTCAATTCCTGTGCTAAAGAAATCCCCAGTGCTTCCGCCTGTCCCCGTTCTCCTGACAGACACATTTGCCCGTACCCGCCGTTTTCTTCACTATAATACAGGCCCCGCACCTGCATCCGCTTCCCATCCAGAATTTCTGCACACACGCCAATCGGCAGGGAACAGCCGCCATTCAGATAGGTCATATAAGCTCTCTCAGCAGCAGCACATTCCCTCGCATCAGCGTCAAAAAATCCCTGAAGAAAACCATAGTCCTCCCCTGCCCTCCCCTGAACACAGAGAATTCCCTGGCCTGCCGCCGGAACCATCTCCTGGGTCGAGAAATACCTGCTGATACGTCCGGCAAGCCCAAGCCTCTTAAGACCCGCCGCCGCCAGAACCAGAGCGCCATATTCCCCGCCGTCCAATTTCTCAAGCCTGGTCAAAACATTTCCCCGAACAGTCTTAACTAAAGCTTTCGGATAAATATCCCGAAGCTGAAGCTTTCTTCTGTTGCTAGAGCATCCGATTGGCCCTCGGTAATCATATTCCTTTACCCCTTCCGGAAGAACAAGCACATCCCTTGCATCCTCCCGCCTGGAATATCCGATAATGGAAAGCTTTGGCACAATCTCCATAGGCATATCCTTAAGAGAATGTACGGACAGGTCTGTATGCCCCTCCAGCAAAAAAGTATCCAGTTCCTTGACAAACAGCCCTTTCCCGCCAATCTCATCCAAACTCTTAGACAGAAGCTTATCGCCGGTTGTCATCACCTTCACCAGCTCAGCCTGATATCCTTCACAATGGGTTTCGATATAATCTGCAAGCATCTGCGCCTGGATACATGCAAGCCTGCTCTTTCGTGTCCCAATCCTTATCTTCCTCATGCGTTTCTCCCCTCTTACCCATAACCCATACCTTAATGGACGGAGTCCACCCGCCCCGATAGGGGCATGAATTGCGGTGTGCCCTTGGGTATACCTTCATGGAGTCAGGCTTTAGTACAGCGTCCTCCTGACCATCCCCCGCAGCTTCGCCGCCACGCTCACCGCCGCCGCGCAGAGGATGAAATCTTCCCCCGCAGTCAGCAGAAAACATTGAAACAAAAGAATCTGCCACGTAACCTCACAAGAGATTAAGATGCGGCAGACCAGCCAATAATATAGTACTCCGATTCCATAATATACCAACAAACCGGCAACTGAAACCAGCAATAATTTTATATAATTCAGACTTCGGATATTTTCACAGAGCCACGCCATCACATACGCTGATACGGCGAACCCAATCAAATATCCAAATGTTGGTCGAAGCAGGTAGGAGGGGCCTCCCCCTGCCGCAAACACAGGCACTCCCAAAAGCCCCACCAGAAGATAGACTCCCACGCTCGCGCCTGCAAGCCTTTTGTTCAGCAAAAGTCCCGCCAAAAGGACGAAGAACCACTGTAATGTAAAATGCATAGGAAACGGCTCTGTCGGCAGCGTCACCTTAACAAACGCGCCTGCTGCGATTAAAGCCGCAAACAGCCCGCCTACGCTTAATTCCCTGATTGATAAAAACTGTCTCTCACCCAACATAAATCTGACCAAGCACTTCCCCGATAGGCGCCGCTATGGTAAGCTCAGCCCCGACCTCCCTTGCCGTGGCGCTCTTGTTAATCACTACCAGATGTTTCCCCCTGAAATAATCTATAAAGCTGGCCGCAGGATAAACCACCAGCGAAGTTCCTCCGATTATCAAAGTATCCGCGCTGCCAATAGCCTGAATACTCCTCTGAATCACTTGAGAGTCAAGCCCCTCCTCATACAGTACAACATCCGGCTTCACCACTCCGCCGCAGGAGCACTTCGGAATCCCTTCAGAATTCTTCACATACTCTGCATCATAAAAATGGCCGCACCTCTGACAGTAGTTACGAAGGATGCTTCCATGTAATTCCAGTACATTTTTGCTTCCCGCCGCCTGATGAAGTCCGTCAATATTCTGGGTAATCACCGCGGACAGCTTTCCCGCCTTCTCAAGCTCGGCAAGTTTTAAGTGGGCCGGATTGGGCTTTGCATCCAGAAACATCATCTTTTCTTTGTAGAATTCATAGAAGCCCAGAGTATTCTGCACGAAAAAACTATGGCTTACAATCTGCTCAGGCGAATACTTGTAATTTTGCTGATACAGCCCGTCCGCACTCCTGAAATCCGGAATGTTACTCTCGGTGGATACGCCTGCCCCGCCGAAAAATACAATATTCCTGCTGTCGTCAATAATCTCTTGCAGCTTTTTTACTTCTTCATCATACATGGCTCTCCCTCTCTTTCTTACTATAACCCGTGAAGAACTCCGTCAATGCGTCCAGAGTCTTAAGAAGCACCGGCATCTCCGTCTCATCAAGCTTATCCACCACGGCCTGGGTCATCTGCCTGTGGTAGTCTTCATGATGCTTATAGGCTCGGATTCCCTTGGGGGTCAGCTTCACAAACACCACCCTTCTGTCCTCCTCGCTTCTGCGGCGTTCCACATATTTCTTATTCACAAGACTATTCATGGCAGTTGTAAGAGAACCTACTGTAATGTTCAGTTTCCTTGCAATGGAGGACATATTCTTACCGTCGCCTGTGCCGACTGCCTCGATAACATGCATATCATTATTGGTTAGATCCTTGAATTCCTCCGTAATGATTGCCTTCTCCTCAAGCTCCCAGATTTCATTGATGAGATTTACCAGGACATTATTAATCGTCACATATGCCTTATCCATTCCTCTACTCCTTAACCTGCCAAGTCCACAGTCTGACTATTCTCTATTATACTCTCTCTGCCAGCAGAGAATCAACCACTTCTTTTACAGTTTCCAATCCTTTTGCCTTATAAGCATACTTACCGCAGAATAACAGCGCGTCATTCACCTCTCCCTTAGCCGCGTGGATTAAGGCGTCCGTGATACAATAAGGGATTTCTGCCGGATTACAGCTATGGAGACAGCCATGGCAAGGGCTGTGAGGAATCCTCTCGCCCGCCATAACCTTTTTCATAAACGGATTCATAATCGCACGCCCCGGCATCCCCACCGGACTTTTCACAATAACGATATCGTCCTGATTGGCATGAATATAGGCTTCCTTGTAGCGGATATCCGCGTCACATTCTTCCGTGGTGACGAATCTGGTGGCTGCCTGAATGGCGTCTACACCCAGAGAAAATGCGTGCAATGCCTGCTTACGATTCTCAATTCCGCCTCCAAGAGCCGTAGGAATTCTGCACTCATATTTCTCCTCATACATTTTCACAGTATCCAGAAGCCTTCTCACTTCTGTATCGTATGCCTCATCCTCGCCATATTCCTTAAGCTGCTCTTTTGTAAAACCCAGATGGCCGCCCGCCTTCGGTCCCTCTATTACCAGCAAATCCGGCATACGGCTGTACTTCTTTCCCCAGTACTTTAAAATCACCCTGGCAGATTTCTCCGTGGAAACAATGGGCGCCAGCTTTACGCCTGACTTTCCGGCAATCTCCGGTAAATCCATGGGAAGCCCCGCCCCTGAGATAATCATGTCCGCGCCGGCGTCAATGGCGGCCCTTACATACTCCTCATAATGGTTCATGGCAACCATAAGATTGAAGCCAATGATTCCGTCCGGCGCGATTGCCCTTGCCTTCTCATATTCCTTCTTAATTGCCCTTAAATTTGCCCCTTTCGTGTCCGTATCAAAATCAGGCTCACGAAAACCAATTTGGGCGGCAGAGATTACTCCTATGCCGCCCGCCTTCGCAACTGCACCCGCCAGATTTCCAAGGCTGATGCCGACTCCCATACCACCTTGTAAGATTGGAAGCGCTGCTTCTATATTACCTATTTTCAACCTATGCTCTTTCATTAAGCTTCTCCTATCCATTCTAATCCAATCATACTACATTCTGCGGAATCTTTCATATCTGTGCCTCGTAAGCTCTGTCTCAGACATTTTCCCATATCGAATGAGAAAATCTTCCATTTTACTCGCCAGTATGCCCGTAACCTCCTTCAAATTTTCAATGGTATAGGCTGAAGGCTCTGCCAACACCTGCTCTACCATTCCCATCCGGTACAAATCTTCTGCTGTCAGACGCATCACCTCAGCCGCCTCCTTGGCCTTAGAGCTGTCTTTCCAGAGGATGCTTGCGAAGCCTTCCGGAGAAAGAATTGAGTAAATGGAATTCTCCAGCATCCACACCTCGTCTGCCGTGGCCATGGCAAGGGCGCCGCCGCTTCCCCCTTCTCCAATAATGATAGAAAGGACTGGAACCTTTAAGCCTGACATCTCATAAATATTTCTGGCAATCGCCTCTCCCTGTCCCCGTTCTTCCGCCTCCAGCCCGCAAAATGCCCCCGGAGTATCTACGAAGCAAATCACAGGACGATGGAATTTCTCCGCCTGCTTCATCAGCCGCAGAGCTTTGCGGTACCCGTCCGGCGACGGCATACCAAAATTGCGCTCGATATTCTCCTTGGTGTTCGTCCCCTTTGCCTGTGCAATCACCGTCACCGGAAGCCCTCGGAATCTTGCAATCCCACCGATGATGGCCTTGTCGTCTGCAAAATACCGGTCCCCATGGAATTCTATAAAATCCGTGAACAATTCGCGAATATAATCACTTCCCACGGGACGGTCCTTCATACGTGACAACTGGACACGGTCCCAGGCTTTGGCAAGCCGGTTATTTACAGACAATTCCCCCTGATATACCTCCTGGCCGTCCTGGTTTTCGCAGTCCTGCTCCAACTCCAAATCTTTCCCGTTTTCATACCCAAGGGTATGCAGCAACAAAATCTGTGAAAGGGTCTCCTTCAACTGATGCCGCTTAACAATCCCGTCTATAAAACCATGCTCTAAAAGGAACTCTGACCGCTGAAAGCCCTTGGGCAGCTTCTGGCCAATCGTCTGCTCAATCACCCTTGGTCCGGCAAATCCAATCAATGCCTTCGGCTCTGCCAGAATCACATCTCCTAACATGGCAAAACTGGCCGTCACGCCTCCGGTAGTAGGGTCAGTCAACACACTGATGTAGAGAAGCCCCGCGTCGCCATGCTTTTTCAGCGCCGCCGAAGTCTTTGCCATCTGCATCAGGGAAATGATTCCCTCCTGCATCCTTGCGCCTCCTGAACAGGCAAATAAGATAACCGGAAGCCCTTCTTTCGTGGCGCGCTCTACCGCCTTGGCAATCTTCTCGCCTACCACCTCTCCCATACTTGCCATGAGGAAACGCCCGTCACAGACGCCCAAGACCACTTCCGTCCCGTCAATCTGCGCCTTTCCCGTGACGATTGCCTCCCGAAGCCCTGTTTTCTCCTGAAGTCCAACTAGCTTCTCCTCATATCCTTTATATTCCAGAGGGTTTTGTGCCGTCAAATCCTGATCCCATTCCTCAAAGGTTCCGGAATCCGCCACCATCTCAATCCGGCGGTATGCGTGAACCCGAAAATAGCCGCCGCATTTCGGACAGATATAGAAGTCGTCCTTCACATCCTCTGCAATAATCGCGCCGCCGCATTTATTACACTTACGTAAAAGTCCCTCCGGCACCTCCGGTTTCGTCATATTCAGCGAAATATATCCTTTTCTTCCAGACGCAAGCCTGGTCTTTTTAAACACATTGTCCAGCTTCATAAAATATTCCCTTCATGCTCAGCAATAAACTCTATATCAAAATTACCCGAAAGATAATCCGGCTGACTTAAGATTTCATACTGGTAATCTACATTCGTATCAATTCCCTCAATGATGACCTCTCCCAGAGCGCTCTGCATCTTCCGGACGGCCTCCCCGCGGTTCTTCGCCCACACAATCAGCTTTGCCACCATGGAGTCATAGTAGGGCGGGATGGTATAGCCGCTGTATATGGCAGAGTCAATCCGGATTCCCTTTCCGCCCGGCAGGTACATATCCGTAACCGTTCCAGGGGAAGGCCGGAAGCCCTTTGCCGGATTCTCCGCATTAATCCGGCATTCAATGGCATGGCCGCTTAAGTGAATCTCACTCTGGGTAAAGGAAAGCTTCTTTCCGGACGCAATACGAATCTGTTCCTTTATCAAGTCAATCCCTGTCACCCATTCTGTCACAGGATGCTCTACCTGAATACGGGTATTCATTTCCATAAAATAAAAATTCCCGTTTTTCTCCAGAAGAAATTCTATGGTTCCGGCATTCTGATAGCCTGCCGCCTTAGCTGCCATGACCGCCGCCTCGCCCATCTTCTTACGAAGCCCCTCTGACAATGCAACCGACGGAGATTCCTCGATCATCTTCTGGTGGTTTCTCTGGATGGAGCAGTCGCGCTCTCCCAGGTGAACCACATTTCCGTAATGATCCGCCAGAATCTGGAACTCAATATGCCTTGGATGCTGCACAAAATGCTCGATATACATGGTGTTGTCACCGAAGGCCAGTTCGGTTTCCTTCTGTGCCGTCTGAAAGCTGTGTTCAAATTCCTCCGGCGTATTGGCGATACGCATCCCTTTTCCGCCGCCTCCTAAAGCCGCCTTCACAATCACCGGATAGCCGATTCCTTCCGCAATTCTTGCACCGGTTTTGGCGTCAAAGATTGGCTCTTTACTTCCGGGAATGACGGGAATCCCCGCCTCGGTCATTGTATTCCTTGCCTCCTGCTTGTTTCCAAGCTTTGCAATGACCTTGGAATCCGGCCCGATAAACGTGATGCTGCACTGTTCGCACAGCTCTACGAACCTGCTGTTCTCTGACAGGAAACCGAAGCCCGGATGAATTGCGTCCGCGCCTGTTATGATGGTGGCGCTGATAATACGGTCCATGCTCAGATAGCTTTCTGAGGACGGGGCAGGGCCTATGCAGACCGCCTCGTCTGCAAGCTTCGTGTGGAGAGCCTCTTTGTCCGCCTCAGAATATACCGCAACCGTCTCGATTCCCATTTCCCTGCAGGCGCGGATAATCCGCACAGCAATCTCGCCTCGGTTGGCAATTAATACTTTTTTAATCATGTATTCCACCTATCCAATCATAAATGTCAATTCTGCCGTAACAACCGTTTTTCCGTCCACACTGGCAACCGCCTCACCCACGCCTACCGGACCTTTCTGTTTGATGATGCGGGTTTCCAGCCGTACCTTGTCTCCCGGTACAATCCTGCCCCTGAATTTACATTTGTTAATGCCGCCGAAATATGCAGTCTTTCCTTTGTTTTCTTCCACACTTAAGATTGCAACCGCCCCTACCTGAGCCAAAGCCTCCACCGTCAGGACTCCTGGCATCACAGGCTCTCCCGGAAAATGTCCGGCGAAAAAATCCTCGCGGTAGGTAACGCATTTATATCCTACCGCAAACTTTCCCGCCTCGTAATCCTCGATATAATCAATGAAGAGAAAGGGGTGTCTGTGTGGGATGATTTCCTTAATCTGATTAATATCTAAACCCATGATAACCTCCTAATCGCCAAATATTCTAAACAATGGCTGCCCGTACTCCACCGGCTTTCCATTCTCCACCAATATCTCGGCAACCGTCCCGTCATACTCGCTTTCAATCTCATTCATCAGCTTCATTGCCTCGATAATGGCCAACGTCTGTCCCTTCCTGACTGTATCGCCCACTGATACGAAGGGCGCCGCGTCCTCGGAGGGCGCCGCATAGAAGGTTCCTACTAAGGGAGATTCTACGATTTTTCCCTCCTTCTGACGGATTGCTTCTTCTCTGCCGTTATTGGAAACCGACACTTGAACCTGCTCTTTCTTCTTCGTCAGATGAAGCTTCACATTGTTTTCTTCATATTTTAGTCCGGTCAGCTCAGACGCAGACACGGTTTCGATTAATTTAATCAGGTTTTCTATCTCCATATGCTTTTGCATCTCCTACCCCTTATATTTGTTTCAGCCAATCACCTTTTTCAGAAGCAATGTAGCATTATGCCCGCCAAATCCCAGAGAATTCGTGAGAGCATAGGTTACATCCTTCTCAACCGGCGCGCCGATTGCATAATTTAAGTCACATTCTTCGTCTGTCTCTGTCGTTCCCACGGTCTGATGGATAAACCCGTCCTGAATAGTCTTAACGCATACAATAAATTCCACTCCACCGGCAGCGCCTAACAGATGCCCGATCATAGACTTGGTAGAGTTAATGGCCACCTCCTTCGCAGCTTCACCGAAGGCCAGCTTGATTGCCCTTGTCTCGAACAAATCATTGTGGTGCGTCCCTGTTCCGTGGGCGTTGATGTAATCCACCTGGGAAGGCAAAACCCCGCCTTCTTCCATTGCAAGGCTCATTGCCTTTGCCGCGCCTTGCCCGTCCTCTGCCGGAGAAGTAATATGAAATGCGTCTCCTGTGGCGCCGTATCCTGCGACCTCTGCATAAATCTTCGCGCCCCGCGCCCTGGCATGTTCAAGTTCTTCTAAGACCACCACTCCTGCGCCTTCTCCCAGAACGAAGCCGTCTCTTTCCCTGTCAAAAGGAAGGGACGCACGCAAGGGGTCGCGGGAGGCAGATAAGGCCGTCAGGCTTGTAAAGCCTGCAACTCCTGTGGGACAAATACAGCTCTCCGTACCGCCTGCAAACATAATGTCCGCATCGCCGTACTGAATCGCGCGGAAAGCGTCTCCGATACAGTTTGTGCCGGACGCACACGCTGTCACCACATTGGTGCATTTCCCCTTCAGACCTAACTGAATGGAAATATTTCCCGCAGCCATATTGGAAATCATCAGCGGCACCATTAAGGGATTCACCCTTCCAGGGCCTTTCGTCAGAATCTTCTCGTACTCGCGTTCCACCACCTGTAAACTTCCGATTCCTGAACCGACGATTACGCCGGCCCGATACGGATCCTCCTTCTGAATGTCGAGTCCGGAATCCTCACAAGCCTCCATGGCCGCAACAACCGCATATTGGGAAAATGTCTCCATACGCTTTGCCGCCTTGAAATCCATATGGTCCTTTGCCGAAAAATCTTTTACCTCCGCCGCAAGCTTCACCTTATAATCAGACGTGTCAAATCTGGTGATTTCACCGATTCCCACTTTTCCTGCTTTTACGTTCCTCCAGAATTCTTCCACAGTATTCCCGATTGGCGTTACGGCGCCAAGTCCGGTCACTACAACTCTTTTTTTCATACTCTGCCATTCCTTTCCATGGATTACATCACCATTCCGCCATCCACATGAAGCACCTGTCCGGTGATGTACCCTGCATCCTCTGACGCCAGAAACGCCGCTGCCGCCGCCACCTGCTTTGGCTCTCCGAACCTTCCCAGGGGAATCTGCTCTACGGACGCCTTTCGCACCTTATCCGGCAGAACGCTTGTCATATCCGTATCAATAAATCCCGGCGCAATGGCATTTACCGTAATGCCGCGCGGGGCAAGCTCACGGGCCGCAGCTTTGGTAAGCCCGATAATTCCGGCTTTGGACGCGGCATAATTCGCCTGCCCTGCATTCCCCGTCACCCCTACGACAGAGGACATATTGATAATCCGTCCGCTTCTCTGCTTCACCATCTGGCGGCTTGCAAACCGAATGGTGTGAAACGCACCCTTCAGGTTGGTATCAACTACCCTGTCGAACGCGCTCTCTGACATCTTCATCAAAAGACCGTCCTGGGTAACGCCTGCATTGTTAATTAGAATATCTATACAGCCATATTCTGTAACCACATCCTTAAGAAATTCTTCGCATTTTCCATAGTCAGACACATCGCACTGATAAACCGCCGCCGCGCCGCCGTCTGCCTCAATCTCCTGCTTCACCTGTTCTGCCTTATCCTTCGAGCCGTTATAATTAATTACCACAAACGCGCCCAATGAAGCCAGCTTTTGGGCAATGGCTCTTCCGATTCCCCGTGACGCTCCCGTCACGACTGCTACTTTTCCATCTAACATAACTGATTCCTCGTTTTCTCAATATCCTCCCAGGAGGAAATATTATATACCTTCACGTCGCGGTTAATCTTCTTCATGAAGCCTGCAAGGGTTTTTCCGGGACCAACCTCTATAAATGTGTCCACGCCCTCTCGAATCATATAGTCCATGCTCTGCATCCAGCGAACAGAAGAACTCACCTGGTCCTTAAGAAGCGCCTTTGTCTGTGCAATATCCTCTACCTTCTCTGCGGTTACATTCGTCACGTAAGGAATCTTAAGAGCATGAAAGCTGACTGTTTCCATCTCCTTTGCCAACTCCTCTCCTGCCGAAACCAACAACGGGGAATGGAACGGCCCGCTTACGTTCAGCATCATCACACGTTTTGCGCCTGCTTCTTTCATTTTCACAGACGCCGCTTCTAAGGCTTCCCTCCTTCCGGTAATCACAATCTGGCCTGGACAGTTATAATTGGCAATGGTCACGCCGCCTGACAGCTTCTTAAGTTCTTCCTCAATCTTTTCTGCCTTAAGTCCCATGACCGCACACATGCCGCCCTCGCCCGCAGGCACCGCGTTCTGCATCAGGATTCCCCGCTTGCGGACCAGCCGGATGGCATCCAAATCGTCCATACCTCCCGCCGCGGCAATGGCGCAGTATTCGCCAAGGCTTAAGCCTGCCGTCATATCCGGCCTAAGCCCTCCCTCGTTTGCAGCCCGCGTCATGGCAAGACAGGTTGTAACAAGGGCAGCCTGGGTGTATTCTGTAAGATCCAGCCTGTCATTTTCCTCAAAACAAAGCTCTTTCATATCGAATCCCAGTCTTTTACCTGCCCCGTCAAAAATTGCCCTTGCAGTCTCACTCTTTTCGTAAAAATCTGCGCCCATGCCTGCCTTTTGCGCACCCTGTCCCGGATAGATAAATGCAGTCTTAGCCATAGAATCCCACTCCTTTGATTAACGCGTCTGTCTCTCTTACCAATTTGTCGATTAACTCCTTGCAGGACAGCTTCTCCTTCACCATTCCTGCAATCTGGCCCGCCATCACGCTGCCGTTCTTCACGTCTCCCTCCACAACAGCCTTGCGAAGCCCGCCGAGAGTCAACTGTTCAAGTTCTTCAAAGCCCGCGCCCTGATTTTCCAGCTCTATATACTTCTTCGTCATATCATTGCGAAGGGCGCGCACCGGATGCCCCGTAGTTCTCCCTGTTACTCTGGAATCAATGTCCTTCGCGCCGATAATGCGATCCTTATAGTTCTCGTGTACCTGGGATTCCTTTGTCACCACAAAATGAGTACCCATCTGCACACCTTTGGCGCCGAGCATAAATGCCGCAGCTATCCCTCTCCCGTCTGCAATACCGCCCGCCGCGATAACCGGTATCTTTACAGCGTCCACAATCTGAGGAACCAGCGCCATGGTCGTATTTTCTCCGATGTGCCCTCCGGCTTCACAGCCTTCTGCCACCACGGCATCCGCGCCGCAGCGCTCCATACGTTTCGCCAAAGCGACAGAGGCAACCACCGGAATCACCTTCACACCTGCTTCCTTCCACATCTTCATGTATTTCTCAGGATTCCCCGCGCCTGTGGTCACTACCTTGACGCCCTCCTCGGCAACAATCTCTGCCACCTCATCAGCATAGGGACTCATCAGCATGATATTGACGCCAAAGGGCTGATCCGTCAGCTTCTTCGCCTCGCGAATCTGCTCGCGCACCCATTTTGCCGGCGCGCTTGCGGCGCCGATTAACCCAAGCCCGCCTGCATTTGACACGGCTGATGCTAAATGATACTCCGCAACCCAAGCCATGCCGCCCTGGATAATGGGATATTCAATTCCTAATAGTCTGGTTACTTCTGTCTGCATTGCTAAAACCTCCGTCTGCTCTCTTACTTACTCTTTGTGGGCGCTGATGTAGTTCACCACATCCCCCACTGTTGCAATCTGCTCAAGGTCTTCTGTTGGAATCTCAATCTCATACTCATCCTCTAAGGCCATTACCATCTCGAACAAGTCCAGGGAATCTGCCCCCAGGTCATCCTTGAAGGATGAGCTTTCCGTAATCTGCGCACTGTCAACTCCTAAATTCTCTGATACGATTTCTTTGATTTTTTCTAACATGATTCATTCTCCTTATTTTTCTTCTCTGTTTTCATATATATAAACCGACGTTTTATACCAGAGGCAACACGCCAGTTTATCACCCTTTAAGAGCCGCCGCCAAAAACGGCTCTATCTGCGCCACTCAACAATCGAAGCCCCCCAGGAAAGCCCTGCGCCAAAACCTGCCAGAATGATTTTCTGTCCCTTTACAAGCCTTCCCTCTCGGTTCATCTCATCCAGAAGAATCGGGATGCTGGCAGAAGACGTATTCCCGTACTCCAAAAGATTCATAGGGAATTTCTCCAACGGCACTCCCAGACGCTTCGCCACAGCTTCCACAATCCTTTTATTGGCCTGATGCATAACGTAAAAGCTGATTTCCTCAGCGTTTACCTGGTTTAACTTAAGCACCTCTGTAATGGCCTCCGGCACACTTTTTACGGCAAATTTAAACACGGCCTGGCCGTCCATCTGCATATAATACGAAGCGTCATTCCATTGCTTCTCATCCGTTAATCCGTTGAAGTCATGTCTGCTCTTACAGGTCAGCGCCCCTCCTCTGCCTCCGTCGGAATGTGTGACCGGAATATAATTACCGCCCTGTCCCATGAAGCCCTCCGTCACAGAGCCGTCTGCCTGAAGCACCGCCGCCCCTGCACCGTCACCAAACAGAATACAGGTTCCTCTGTCCTTCCAGTTCGTCAGATTCGACAGGCTCTCGCTGCCGATTACCAGCGCCGTCCGGTAAATCCCTCCTGACAGGTAAGCCATAGCCGTATTATATGCAATGACAAAGCCCGTGCACGCTGCGTTTAGGTCAAAGCAGACAGCGTTTTTCGCACCAAGCTCTTTTTGCACCTCACACGCCGCGCAAGGCAGGAGAAGGTTGGAGGATATGGTGGAAACGAGAATCAAATCCACTTCTTCTGCCAATATACCCGCATTTTCAAGCGCCCTTCTGCCCGCTTCCGCCGCCATGGAAATGGTCGTCTCTCCGTGAATGATGTGCCGCCTGGCAATTCCGGTTCTTTCCTGTATCCACTCGTCGCTGGTGTCCACCAGCCTGGCTATATCATGATTATCCATTGTATATGACGGTATGAACGAACCCGTCCCGCATATTGTAGCTGTCATATGAATCCCTCTGAATTATTTTGAAGTTAAATTATTTTGATTTTCAAAGTATATAGTATTTTATTTTGTTTGTCAAGTATTTTGAATATCAAAGTATTAAAAAAATGATTCGCATTGATTATTTCATATCTCATGTGTTAAGATGGGATTAATTCAAACAGGAGGGAACACCAATATGGGATTTTATTTGAATCCATCAGGAGACGCTTTTGAAGTAATCCGAAAAAACAATATGTATGTTGATAAATCCGGCTTAATCACATATATAAACAGTGTACTGCGAAGTGACCGGATGCTGACATGCTCTACACGCCCAAGACGGTTCGGGAAATCATTTGCAGCCCAGATGCTTGCGGCATATTATTCAAAGGGGACGGATTCTCAAGCATTGTTTCAGGGTTTGGAAATAACAGAAGACTTAAGCTTCAAAGAGCATCTGAATAAGTACGATGTTTTATTTCTGGATATCACATGGTTTCTTTCAATCGCGTCGGATGCTGAATCTGTCGTAACTGAAATGCAGGAGTATATAATCGAAGAACTTTCAGATGCATTTCCTGATTATGTTGATAAGTCTCTCAAGTCTCTCCCTGTTGCATTGTCGAGAATCAACGGAAAAACAGGAAGAAAATTTTTTATTATCATTGACGAATGGGACGCATTGTTCCGTGAGACAAAAGACCGTGTAGAATTGCAGAAATCCTATATCAAACTGTTAAGGAGTCTGTTCAAGGGCGCACAGACAGCACAGTTTCTGGTAGGTGCATATATGACAGGAATCCTTCCAATTAAAAAATATGGTACACAGTCAGCCTTAACAGATTTTTATGAATATACAATGCTAGAGCCTGGTCCTTTGGCAAAATATGTAGGTTTTACAGAAAAAGATGTACGCAGATTATGTGAGACTTATGGGCTTGATTTTGAGGATGCGCGCAAATGGTATGATGGCTATCATTTTGAAGGCGCAGGTCATGTATACAGCCCTAATTCTATCATCAGGGCTGTTTTAAACCAGAGATTTAACAATTACTGGACGCAGACGGAGACCTATGAATCCTTGAAGGTATATATTGACCTTGACTATTATGGTCTGAAAAATGCAATTATAGACATGCTAGGCGGCGTACGCTGCAAAATTGATACAGGCACTTTTCAAAATGATATGACTTCCTTACGAAGCAGGGATGACGTCTTTACATTATTGGTTCACCTTGGATATCTTGCATATGACATGGCGCAAAAGGAAGTCTTTATCCCCAATGAAGAAGTTCGGGAAAAATTTATACAGGCAGTTAAAAACGGGGCCCGCCGGATATGCAGATATTCTTTTCCTGCCTAAATGCACCTCCGATAAACCTGCACTAATCATAGAGCTTAAATGGGATAAAAGCGCAAAGAAAGCAATTACCCAGATGAAAGACAGGCAATATCACCAATTTATTGAAAAAACCGGCTATCAAGGTAATATTCTTTTAATTGGCATTAATTACAGCACCAAAACCAGAAAACATACCTGTATTATTGAGAAATATTGCTAACAGCATCATGGGACGCCAGAAAATACCTTTTCCGACGCCCCATGGCTTATTTCACCATATCTCCTAGCAAATCCTTATAATCTGCTCATACAGCAAGATCTCCTTACCTCCAATATTTTTATTATCATGATAGTGCCCAAAAAACCACTTCCGATACCGGCACATCTCCTTAATCTTATCAAAATACCTGGTCAAAAGATTCGGCTGGTACATCACCCCCGCAATCCTCTCCTGGGTACTGCTTGCACAACAATGAGAAAAAATGAAATCCACATCCCAATCATTCTTTATGAGATTGCGCAGCCCCTCTGCCAATTCTTCCTCGGAGGGCATCTCCTCTTTCCACCAGCTCACATGGTTAATCCGATAAAGCTCATTCTTTTTCTCCAATTTCCTGCGCTTTGCCCTAAGATTCGGGTCCGACGCCTCCAATACGCCCCCCGAAATATCATGGCTCTTGGCGCCGCCAAAAGTAAAAACCCTGTATCCTTCCAAATCATAAATCTGCCCCCGCATCAGGTGAATGACCGACGGCATGATATACTGCACCTTCCCCCCATGCCACTGTGTCACTCTATGCTTTTTCAACAAATCATAATTTTCATGATTCCCGTCTACCCAGAGGGTTGTAAAGGGCTTACTGTCCAGCCATGTGAGCCAATACTTCTGTTCTTTTGATTCATCCCAATAACCGAAATCCCCACAAACAACGACATAATCGTCCTTGCTCATCTTCTTCTGCTCAGGGAATACGGCTGTGCTAAATCTCCGGTAGTCCCCATGGCAATCTCCGGTAACATAAATCATATTCCCTAATCTCCCTGCCTTCGTCTCTATCCGCTTATATTCTTATCTTCTAATCTAAGATTCTACCATCTTTTGTCTCTGCAAGCAACGTATTTCAATCCTAACGCTTCCGCAAATCATATATATTATTGTTATATATATGTTGACATTATATATTATATATCATATAATATATTTACATAAAACATATTAAAGAAGGTGAACCGATATGATATTTCCGATGAACACACCCATGTTTGACCTGCTGGTATTATCAATCACAGAGAAACAGGACGCCTACGGATATCAACTGAGCCAGATCATAAAACGGGTATCCAATACGAAGGATTCGACGCTCTATCCGGTTCTCAAACGGTTACAGGAGCAGGGCTTCCTGACCGTCTATGACCAAGCCTATCAGGGGCGGAACCGGAGATACTACAAAATCACCGAGTCAGGCAGACACCAATACCAGATACTTTCAAAAGAATGGAGTGCCTACCAGGAGGCAGTAGACCAGATTGTTAAGACAGGAGGGATGGCAGATGAATAGAGATGAATATATAAAACGCCTGGAATACAGGCTCAGAAGACTTCCCAAGGAGGATTATGACAAAGCCTTATCATACTTTACAGAATATTTCGAGGAGGCAGGACCTGAGAATGAAGCGCAGGCAATCGAGGATCTTGGCTCCCCTGAGATGGCGGCAGACCAGATTATCCGTGATTTTGCAATGGAAAATGCAAAAGAGCCTGTGAAAGATGTACGGCACGGCGTTTCCGCCGTGTGGGTCGGAATTCTGGCCGTCTTTGCCGCCCCGCTGGGCGTCCCCCTGGCATTAACATTAGGAGTATTGGCGCTGACGTTCGTTTTTGTCATCCTGCTGCTGGTATTCTGTGTATTTGTGGCAACGATTGCAATGGGCCTGTCCGCAATCCCATGTATTATCATTGGTATTGGGATGCTATTTACCTCATTTGCAGACGGAGTAGCCACCATTGGGGCGGGGCTTATAGGACTTGGAATCGGATACTGGATGGTACTAGGCAGTATCGCTCTTTGGAAGCTTATCTTGCAACTGATGACCCGCCTGTTCGGCAAGGCCGCAAAATTCAGGAAACAAAAAACTGTGAAGGGAGGAACTCCTTATGAAGAATAAAAGATTATGGATGACGGCGTCATTGGTCTGCATCCTCCTTGGCGCCGTACTCACAGCAGCAGGACGGCTGATGGGAGGACAGCCTGGATTCTACATTGACTCAAACGGTGTCCATGCCGCAGGGCACGTGAGCAAAACAGAGCCCTTGCAAGCCTCCATAAACTTAGATGAATTTGACAACATGGAGATTCACGCGGATTATGCAGATGTAGAGCTTAACTATTCCGATGAATTTTCCATTGAATATCGCATTATCGGAGCCTATGGAGACCCTGTCTGCGAGGTGAAAAACAACAGGCTGACCTTTCAGAGAACAAAGCCCCTCAAACACTATCATGTCGGCTTTTTCACCGGCTTCATGGACGCAGCATTTAGTGAACCTGATTATTATATAAGAGTGACGATTCCAAAGGATACAAAGCTGTCCGAGGCAGTATTTGATATCGAAAGCGGCAATCTTGACATTTCCTCCATACAGGCAGATACGCTGAAGATTGGAGACGACTACGGGGATGTCAGTATCGGGCAATATGACGGTAAGTCCCTGGATATCTCACTCGAAAGCGGTTCACTCTCCCTGGGTACAATAAATGCGGCACAGACCGTATTAAAGAGCGACTACGGAAGGATTGATCTCTCCAAGGCCACCGGCGACAGCCTTGTGATTCAGTTAGAATCCGGAGACCTTCAGGCTGAACGAATCGATTACTCTGACACAGAAATTACGGACGATTATGGGAAGGTATATATTACCGACGCCCTCGGCGGCTGTTTTACAGCCAAAATGGAATCCGGAGACTGCCAGATTGACCGATTGGATTACTCCGACACGGAAATCACCAGTTCATATGGCGATGTCAGCTTAGGACTTTCCGATAAAATCGAGAACTACGGATACAACCTGAAAACAGAGTACGGAACAATCCGCCTGGACAACAAAAACGAAGGCTACGACAGCGCCAGAGGTGAAGCGGCCTACGAGGCGGCAGGCGATAGTGACAAGATGATTACCATCCATTGTGAGAGTGGGGATATTAAACTTGACTCTTTAAAATAAACCATTGACAACGGGCAGTTGGGAAATGCTTTTGAGAACATTTCCCAACTGCCCGTAAAGCTCTGTACGCAGCCATTACAGCATCTCAATAAATGCCGCAATCCTCGTATTCAACTGACCGATATCTGCCTGTGAGTAGTCTGTCTCTACATTGATATACGGAATCCCCTTCTTCTCATTCACAAATCTGCGGATTGACAGAGACTCAACATTATATGTATGGCACGCCTGAAGCGTCATCTCAACGACGCCGTCCACCTGATACTCATCAATCAGCCTGCCAAGCAACTCCAGACGGTTAGGATTGGGAGTCATGACAGAGCATCCAATGTTCAGATACCGTCTTGCCAGAGCATCGTAAATATCCGGATTCTCCTCATCCACCAGCTTATCAATGGATTTTGCCCCGTTGCAGTTCTCGTAAGTAACGACAACGCCTCCATTGTCCTCAATGGCCCGTACCACCTTCTCCGTTGCGCCGCCTACCGGACATCCACTGACTAAAATACGCGGCTTCTTCTCAAGCATCTTTCCTTCTGCATACTCCTTCTCAATCTTCTCCACCAGAGCCGTCACCTCTGCCGGAATCGCCTTCCTGTCAAACTTAAAGGTGCTTCCGTATAATACCTTAAACAAATCCTGCCCCTGAATCGGCGCCGGATCATGCTTCATAACCTCGTACAGCCTTTTGAGAGAATTTCTTACCTCATTATTGGTCTTGACTGCCCCGCGGATATCCTCCTCTGTAATCGTAACGTCAAACTTCTTCTCAAGGTATTCTTTAAAGCGGATAATCTCACTTTTCCAGAGCTTCAAGGCTTCCTCGCTCTGGGTATTCGGCAACTCCATCAAGAACACATCCTTGAACTCCGCCATATATTCGTACATCTTCTTCTTGCCGTCACAAGTGGTCTCCCCCACGACCACGTCAGAAAAATAGAAAAACGGACATTTATCCGTCTTGGCAAATCCATAGCTGGACTTAATCAGAGGACATAAGTTCTTCGGCAACTCCTTCTCTGCCTCTGCAATCGTCTCGTCAGAGGTAGAACATAAACCAACGGTAGCCGCGCCCATCGCCATGGCAATCTCCTGTGGAAAATACGTACAATATGCCCCCACAACCGGCACGCCCTTATCCTTCAACTGTTTTACTGCAAGAAAAGAATTTTTCCTCTGCTCTGCAAATTCTTCAAATACTTCTGGTAAATCCTTGATAATCTCCATGTGTTTCCTCCTTAGGGTTTCGCTATTGTTATCCTAACTCTTATCATACCACTTCTAAGGAGTATCATAAAATTGAAAATGTTTATAAACCAGTCTATATATAGCAGTTATCTATATAAAAGGCATATCCAACCACAGATTGTTATCTTCTTAATACGATGTCAGCATAATATCCATATGCCGACGGAATCGGATACTCTTTCTCAATCTCCTCTGGCCGGATAAATAAGAACCCTTTCTTATTCGTCTTCTCCAACTCGTCCACAAGAATCTCATACCCTGTCATATGCCACTCAATATGGCTGAAAATATGCTTCGACTCCCCAAGCTCTTTCACCCGAACAGGCATGAGTCCAATCTTCTTACTGTAAGCCGACGCCTCCTCCAGGCTCATACGCCCCGATTCACTGGGAAATTCATACAGCCCCGCAAGCAGTCCCCGCGACGGTCTTTTGCGGATGGCAAGCTGTTTCCCGTCTCGGAATACGAAAACAGTTCTCTCCTCAATCCTCCTTGCTTTTCCTTTACTCCTGACAGGAAGCTCTGCTATGCTTCTCGTCCTTCTTGCCTCACAAAATCCTGCAACCGGACATTCATTGCACTTCGGTTCTCCGTTAGGCACACACACAATGGCGCCAAGCTCAATCAATCCCTGATTAAAATCGCCTGCCGCATTTTCCGGTATGATACGCTCTAACGCTTCTTCCACCTTTCTTCGGACACTCTGCTTCATAATATCTTCACGGCTTCCTGTAAGCCTGGACACTACCCTCAATACATTGCCGTCAACCGCAGGCTTTGGAATACCATAGGCAAATGCACTGATTGCGCCTGCCGTATAACTCCCAATTCCTTTCAGCGTAAGAATCGCTTCATATGTGTCCGGAAACTGTCCGTGATAATCCATCATAATCTGGCAGGCAGCTTTCTGCATATTCCGCACACGGTTATAATACCCAAGCCCCTCCCACAGTTTTAACAGCTTATCCTCCTCGGCTTTTGCCAAATCTTTAACCGTAGGCAGTTCTCTTAAAAAACGCTCATAGTAAGGCTTTACAGCCTCAACCCTTGTCTGCTGTAACATAATCTCCGAAACCCACACACGATAGGCGTCCGGATTCCTTCTCCACGGCAAGTCCCGCTTATGCTCGCGGTACCAGGCAACCAACGGCTCTGCAATATTGCCTTCTATGGATGAGATTCCCTCTAACTCGAACGTCGCAGGCTGTCCTTCAAGAGCAACCGGCACCTTCTCTATGATTTCACTACACTCTGCCGCTTCAACCTTAAGTTCTCCAAGAACAACCGGCACCTTTTCTGCAATATGTATAGAAGCCTTCTCTACCTCACAGTCATATGCAAGTACATGGACCCCATTCTCTGAAGCACTGAAAAGAGCCTCCCCGAAGGCCGGATGCGTATCCATATTGGGCGTAAAATATTTGACGTCTTTCATCTGCACCACAAAAAATACATAGGCTTCATACCCTTCCTCCACGGCCAACTCCAATTCTTTCACATGCTTGACCGCCCTCTCGCTAGGCGCGTCCGGAAAGCGCACCACACCCTCCTCCTCCAGAGTAACGCCTTTCACCTCGATAAATATCTTCCTTCCGTCCGCCTCAACATACAAGTCAAAACGGGATTTGCCATAGGTATATTCCGGCTGGATTCTGGTGATATTCTCAAATAGATTTCCTTCCTCAAGCCATTCCTTCACCAGTTTATTAGGAACCTGGGAGTCCATATTCACAATGCGGCCGCCCTTTTTTACCGCAATCAAATCCCACCCCGTCTTCCTTCCTGGATTGTCCGTTCTCTGCACATACACCATAGCGCCTGGTATCAACAATTCTGCACATCGTCCCGTATTCTTTACATGGACAGTCTCCTGCGTTCCATCTATATCAACGTATGCGATAAAACGGTTCGGACGCTCTTTAAATATTCCCTGCCGGATACTGCTGTACTTCATCCTGGGTTCTCCTTCTCTTAAATGTCTCTGTTCATAACGATATTATCCCTCCGACAGGGTAAGCAGATACTCCATTGCCCGAAGCAGCTCCTCCTTCTGCCCAGGCAGCATCCCCTGAACCGTAAACTCATCTAAAACCGTCGTATCCTCAAACAGGCAATCCGTAACCGTAAGATTTTTGACAAGAAGATATTCCTCCCGCAAGATTTCCTTTGGCGTCATCTCGTCAAATGTTCCTGCCTTCGCCTCTTTATAAAGGGGCGTATTCTCCCAGAGCTTTAATTTCAGGCACCAGATATTGCGCGGATGTACCCTGTTCAGCAGCCGCGCTGTTTCAATGGCATGCATCCGCGAAAAACTGCGTCCGCCAAGCCCTGGAATTACGGTCAGATAATAGTCAATCCCCACCCCGTCAAGGCGAAGCAGAGCCTCCAATATCTGCGCCGAAGTAATCCCTTTATTTCTCGCCTCAAGTATGGAATCACTCCCACTCTCCACCCCGATATGCAATGCCTGTATCCCTTCCCCTGCAAGCTCTCTAAGCTCAGCCTCGGTCTTGCGGAGGATATCGTCAATGCGGGAATACATAGCATACTCCCGAACCTTTGGCATATACTTTCGGGTTAATTCTATAATCCGGAAAATCTGGCCCGCACTCATGCAAAATGCGTTCTCTCCAAGGAAAAACAGACGCGTATCCTCCGGACGCAGCCCTCCAAGAATCTGCAAATCATGCTCAAGCTTTTCAATGGGATGGATGCAAAACGTATCTTTTGCAAAATCACAGAACGTACACTTGTGCCAGCTACAACCAAGAGATACCTCCAAAGCAGCCGTCGTCTGCTCGTGAGGCGGAAGATAGATGGTGTCGTGGGTGTAAATCGACTGGTACAAATCTTCTCTCAACATATAATTCTCCTTTATTTTATCTCATTCCTATTACCATTCCAAGAACATACGGAACTAGCCAGATTGCCCATACGGCAATGCTCAGCCTATGAAAATTCTTTGCTGAAGCTTCATTATTTCTTACCAAAACAATCGTAGCCCATATTGCATGTATAATCATTAGAATAATAGCGAGCATACCAGTAACGCCATGTAATGATAATTTCCCTGAAAACATAGATTGTTCTGCAATCCGCCCCATCAAAACCGTTCCCGTCGTATCCATACAAAGCCCAAGCCAGAAAAAAATCAAATGAAGCTTTTTCAGCTTTTTACTCCGATGCTCTGACCACACGCCGATGGTGTAAAAAACTAAAGCTAATGTTATCGTAATAATTGCAGCTATTAATGTCCCTGTCATTGCCTACTCCCTTCCTGAAACATAATTCGGATTCTCCTTAAACGCCTGAAGCAATTCCTGCCTTGGTTCTTCTTTAAAGACCCGCTTCCAAGATTTCAACAGATTATCCGACGTAACACTGATAGATTCAATCCCAATAAAAGAAGAAACCGTCTGATTCAAAATCGCTTTTGCCGCCGCCAGCGCAATCGCCTGTCCCTGCTCAAAGGGGCACTGAGCGCTCAGCGCCTTAATCATGCCGCCCTTCGCCATATTCAAGGCGTCCGCATAATCCAAATCACTGGTTACAATGGCAATGTCCGTCCTTCCAAGCTCAGTCAGCGCAGAGATGACCTCCATCGCAGGGCCGTCCCAGGAAATATAAAGCGCCTCGATTTCCGGATACCGTCGAATCAAGTCGCCCGCCTTTTTGTAGACTTCGTCCTCTTTTCCGAACCTAACCGTCTCGCACAGGTGCATCGTCGGATATTCCTCGCTCAAAACCTGTTTTGCAGCGTTATCCCTCTGCGACGTCGCATAAAAATCCGCCCCATGGACAATCATACCATAGTTTTTCAGATTATGCTGCCGCATATATTCCCCAAGCCCATGCCCCATGTTCTGCCCGTGGGAATGTTCATTAATCGACACACAGGTAACATAATCGCCAGGGCTAAGCCCGTCCGGAACATTAGAAATCAGAATCAGCTTTATGCCACTCTCTGTAATCTTCTGGAACGCCTCCGCCGTAATCTTTTGGTCTGTCGGAATGGCAATCAAAATATCCGGCTCTAACATCCTCAAACTCTCAAGCTGCCTGCACTGAAGCTGCGGGTCAAAGTGGGCGTCCGTTGTCCCGATGATGGAAATATCCAGACTGTCAAAAATATTCCGGATTCCTTTCAAATGCAACTCCATCCAGGCTTTTCCCGCATAGTGGAAAGATATCACCGCAGTCGCCTTTTTTGAACGGATACTCTGTATCTCCTCCTCCGACAACAGCAATTCATTCATAGAAGAAGCCTTTTCCCCAAACGGCCCGCGTCCGATTCCGCAGGTGGACGAACGCACCTTTAACTCTGTGGGCAGCGTAACGGTTTTATAAATGTTTTTACAGGCAGGCACATTGGCGAACTCCTGATTCTCAATCCTTTTCATCAGCACAGAGACAGCCCGCTTCGCAAACTCTGCCGTATCCTGCTCTACCGTCGTGAGCGCCGGCGTATGCAGGGGCGCCCAGTCAAAGCTTGCTAAACACACAATGGAAATATCTGCCGGACATGTAATATTGTGGGCATTAATATATTTCAAAAACGGAATCACCACCGCATAGTTGGCAATCAGCAGCGCCGTTGGCGCCTGTTCGCCGCCCAAAAGCCGATCCAACACGTCGAACACATCCTGCTCCTTCTGCAAGTACGGATGGATATATTCCGGCGCCTCCAAGATACCATACTCCTTAAGCGCCTTCTGAAATCCAGCCAGCCTAAGAGGCGTGCGTTCCCGGTTACTCCCTAAAAAGCCGATTCGCTCATGCCCCTTCTTAACCAGATGCCTGGCGGCTTTATATGCGCCGTCCATCGTATCCGTATAAATCATATCCGCCATGTAGCCCTCAACTTTCCTTCCCAGGATGACTGCCGGTATCTTTGCATTCGCTAAGATACGATGCAAGATGACATCCTTTTCGTCCGGAAAGATCAACACTCCGGCTATCCCATTGCTTTCCAACAGTATCCGAAAAAACACCTCCATTTCGGAAACATCCGAATTACACGCTACCGTAATCAGGGTATAGCCCGTGTTTTTCAGATGTTCATCAACCCTCTGTTCGATACGGCGCTGGAAATCGCTCTTTTTATCGGCAATCACCATAAGAATATATTGTTTATTCACCTGGGCCTGTACAGACGCTTTTTTCACGATAAAATTAGGTAAATCGCTCAATTCTCGGATTGCCCGTTCCACCTTCTCGACTTTTTCGGGGCTTACATACCTGGTTTTGTTTACCACATGAGATACGGTAGACGCAGATACGCCCGCCATTTTCGCGATATCATTAATCGTAGCCATAATCTAAAGTCTCCTAAACACTTATCATATCTTAATTATACCTTCCAACCCAAAAAAGTCAATTACTGTAAACCATCGTTACCGGTCAATCCGCACACAAAAAAGGCAGGAACCCTCTGCATATAGGTTCCTGCCCCTTGATTAGTCTTCCACTTTTACCCACTGTCTGGTGTCCGCAGATTTCATGACCGCGTCGCAGACTCTTTCCACACGGTATCCCACTCCAAAGTTGGTGCTTGGCTGGTATCCCTCGGTAATGGCTTTGATGAATTCATACATTTCAATTGTCTTCAATTCTCCGTATCCGATATTCATTCCCGGAATATTCCAGGTAACCTCCCCGTGGAAATGCGCCGGTCCGGTATAAATCGTCTTAAAGCCTCTCCTGTCATCCGGATCGTCTGCAAAGCATACCTGCAATTCATTCAGCCTTTCATAATTGAACGCAATGCTGCCCTTTGTTCCGTGCAACTCCACAGTAATGAAATTGTTCCTTCCCCATGCGTTGCGGGTCGCTTCGATACTTCCCACTGCTCCGCTTTTGAATTTCACAAGAAATGCGTCCTCATCGTCCACGTCCACTTCTTTTCTGGGCGCATCTGCTCCGAGCTTCACCGTTCCAAGCAGGTCTACCCCGCCTTCCTGCACAGGTCTTTCCTTGATATAGGTCTTTACCATAGAAACCACCTCGTCAATGTCGCCCGCAAGATACTGGGCAATATCGATGACATGGGATGCAATGTCGCCTAAGGCACCCGCACCGGCAATGTCCTTCTGGAATCTCCAGGACAACGGAGAATCCGGATCTGCGGACCAGCTTTGCAGGTAGGTACAGCGAACGTTCAGAATATCCCCCACCGCACCTTCCTCAATAAACTTTTTTGCCAGGTCAATTGCCGGAACCCTGCGGTACTGATAAGCGTTCATGCTTACAATCCCCTTCTTCGCCGCCTCCTGCGCTGCCTTTGCCATAGCTTCGGCGTCGTCAAGCTTAGACGCAATCGGCTTCTCACAGATGACATGCTTACCCGCCTCAAGCGCCGCAATAGCAATCGGGGCATGAGAGTCGTTAGGCGTGCAGACGCTCACAACGTCAATTTCCGGATCGTTGACAATATCATGCCAGTCCGTACAGCACTTCTCAAACCCAAACCGTTCTTTTGCCTCCTGCGCGATTGACGGCTCAATATCACAGATTGTCTTCAACACCGGAACAGCCGGAGCAGGCCAGAAAAATTTTGGCATATTGGAATATGCGACTACATGTGCCTTTCCCATAAAACCTGCCCCTACCAGTCCTACATTTAATTTCTTCATGATAAAATCCTCCTTTATTTTAATTATTCTTTTTTCTCTGGCTTAAATTACTGATTGCGACAGCAAGGATAATGATCCCGCCTTTAATCATGGTCTGCTGCGCAGAGCTTAAATTCGCAAGAATGACCGCGTTGTTCATCATCCCCATAAGCACAGAGCCGAACAATGCCCCGATGACTGAGCCGGTTCCGCCTGACATCGCAGTTCCTCCAAGCACCACCGCCGCAATGACGGACATCTCGTCACCATCGCCATAGGAATACCTTCCCGCCTGCATCCGCGCCGCATACATGATTCCGGCAAACGCCGCGAATGCTCCTGACATGGTAAATGCAATGATTTTCACCTTTACCGTATTGATTCCGCTGTAAATGGCAGAATTCTCATTCCCGCCCGTTGCAAGGATATGCCTGCCAAAGGCGCATTTATTAAAAATCAAAATACCAACGGCATAAAACAGTATTGTCCACAACACGAGTACCGGAATCCCCGCCACGCTTCCGATTCCGAAAATCGTACAGAAGGTCTTGTTGTCAATAGGAACCGCCGCCGTATCCGTAATCCACATAGCCGCGCCCCTTACCAACTCCATCGTACCTAAGGTTGCAAGAAAGGCCGGAAGCTTTAATTTTGTGACCAGTAATCCATTGATACAGCCGACAGCCATGCCGAAGCCAAGGCCCACAGCCAGCGCCAGCAGGATACTGTTCGTCGCCTGCAGAACCAGGGATACCAGCATCGCCGTCATGGCAGTAACCGCCCCCACCGTTAAATCAATCTGTCCTGCCGCCATGACGAAAACACCTGCAACCGCCATGACCGATATCATTGCAGTCTGCCTCAGAATATTAATCAGGTTCCTTGGCTGCAAAAAACCTTTATTACCGAGAATGACCGCAAACAGAATGAATACAGCGACGAATATGATGTAGACCATGTATTTATCCCACTGTATGTTCTTTTTATTTTTGCTGAATTGCATATTGTAACTCCTCCTCTGCCTTTATGTCGCTCCGGCTGATTTCTCCTGTGATTCGCCCGTCATATAAGGTAATGATCCTGTCGCAGACAGCCATCAGCTCTGCCAACTCCGAAGATACGAACAGCACCCCTTTCCCCTCATCGGCATATGCCCTGATAAGATCAATGATTTCTGCCTTTGCGCCTACATCCACGCCTGCCGTGGGCTCGTCTAACATCATGACCTCTGGCTGCATGTTCATCCATTTGGCAATAACCACCTTCTGCTGATTGCCGCCGGAAAGCAGGTTGATTCGTTTATGGATGTCGTCCGTCACAATATTGAGCTTGCTCACATTATCGTTCACCATTTCCACCGCCGCTTTTTCATCCACAAAGATTCCCCGTTTTCTCAGCTTCGCCACTTTGGGCAGGATTGCGTTTTCCTTGACAGAATGAATCAGAACAAGACCTTTTTTTCTTCTGTCCTCCGGAATCAGCGCAAAACCATTTCGGATCGCCTCTCCGGGCTCTCCCATCTGGACGGCTTCCCCTTTCAGCATTACGGTTCCGCCTTCCCTTCTTCTCAGCCCGAACAGTGTTTCTAAGATCTCTGTCCTCCCGCTTCCCATCAACCCCGCAAACCCAAGGATTTCTCCCCTTTTCAGGTGAAACGAGATGTCTGCAATCCGTTCGTTGACCTTCAGGTGCTCGACGCTTAACAGATCCGGTCCTGTCTGGTCGTAGGTTCTGGGAACCCAGTCGAACTTCTTTCCGGTGTTCTCTCCCATCATATGCGCAATGATTTCGTCCATCGTAATATCCGCAATCCGCCCGGTATGTACGATTTTTCCGTCACGCAGAATGGAAATGCTGTCGGCAATCTCCATAATCTCACTCATACGGTGTGAAATGTATATCATGGAAACCCCTTTTTCCTGGAGCTCCTGCATCATCTTAAAAAGCTGTCTTGTCTCCGAATCCGATAAGGAAGCAGTCGGTTCGTCCAGGACAAGAATCTTCGCATTCTTTTCCATTGCTTTTGCGATTTCCACCATCTGGCTCATGCCTACGCTTAGGTTTCCGACCACTTCTTTGGGATCTACGTCAATTCCCAACTCCTCTAAGACCTCCCTGGAACGCTTCGTCATATAAGCAGTCTTTCTAAGCCCTCTTTCAACGACCTCCGCACCCAGGAAAATATTTTCCTCCACCGTCATACTCTGGACAAGGGACAATTCTTGGAATATCATTCCGATTCCGTTTCTTTTCGCATCATGGGTATCCTCGATAGACGCCTCCTGTCCATCAACCAGGATATCTCCCGCGTCCTTCGTGTAAACGCCTGTCATGATTTTCATCAGCGTTGATTTTCCGGCCCCATTGCCCCCTACCAGCGCGTGGATTTCCCCTTTTTTCAGGGAAAAATCCACGCCTTTGAGCACTCGTACCCCGAAGGATTTTTCAATCCCCCGCATCTCAAGCACGTATTGGTTCATCATATCCTCCTTATTTGCCCGCCGCTTTCTCAAGCCAATCCGGCGCGCCTGCATGGTAAACATCCTCGTAGGCTTCCAGGATATTCGACTGCTCTACTCTCTTTGCCGAAACTGCGACATAGGTAGGCGCCTCTTTTCCCAACAGGGAATATGCGGCGAGGGTTGCCTCTGCCACTCCCTGGTCATAGGGAAGCTGTGCTCCCAGCCCTACTACATTGCCTTCCGCAATTTCTTTCGCAATATTGTTTCCCAAATCTATGGTGGTAAGCTTTACTTCTTCACTGGTAAGCCCTGACGCTTTGACAGAAGAAAGAACACCTTCCATCGGAACATCCCAGCTTGCATAAATACCGTTAATCATCGGATACTGGGTCAGGATTGCATCACCTTGCTCCGCGCAGCCGTTTTCATCCGTAAAGCCCTGTTCTGTTACAATCTCGATACCCGGATATTTGTCAGCCATGGTTTTGCGGAACCCCTCGTCTCTCTGGTTCGTCACAAAGAAATCCGCATCATAATATACCATTCCAATCTGTCCTTTTCCGTCCAGCGCTTCGCCCATCAGGTCCGCCGCAACACAGCCGTTTCCATAATTATCTGCCGATACACAGCTTACATAATCCTCTCCTGCCGTCATGCCTGCCGGAACATTGTCCATAAATACCAGCTTTACCCCGTCTTTAGCCGCCTTCTGGAACGCGTCTGCGGTAGCCGTTGCGTCTGTGGGGATACTGACAATGACATCCGGATTTTTTGCCATGATTGTTTCAATATCGGATACCTGCTGTTCTGCTGAAAAATCTGCATCCGTGGTTGCCACCAGCTCGATTCCAAGTTCTTCAAATGTAGCCTTCAAGCCTTCTATCTGGGACGTGGCCCAATCATTCCCGCCGTAATGCAATGAGATTGCAGCCTTATATCCTCCGCTGCGGATTTTTTCTTTTTCTTCATCAGTCAGCGTAATCTCAGACGCCGGAGTCGCCTTTTCTCCATTGGGACCCGTAGACATGATACCGTTCTCGTCCGTTGCCGGAGTCTCTGTTTTCTCCTTAGCATCCTCTGTCTGAGTCTCTGTCTGAGCCTCTGTGGAGGCCCCTACTTCTTCATCTGCCCCATTACTTTCGCAGCCGTTTAAGAGTACGGCAAACATTGACATTATTAACAGAATACTTCCTATTTTTCTTTTCATTGTTTTTCCTCCTTATATTTTTTTATTAAAAGAGCCTTCCCTTCAGAAATTCATAGGAGGTCCGGCATGCATACAAAGGATCTCCTGCATAACCGTCTACCTCTACGAGATAATCTCCATCGTACTTTTTCTGCTTCAGGAAATCCAGTACTCCGTCAATATCCAGCCTGCCTGTACCCAGAGGCGCAAATCCATTGTCATCCAAATCCTTTAAGTGTACAAAGGAAATCCTGTCGTAATACTTCTTAATGATTTCCAACGGGTCCCCTCCGCCCGCAGCCAAATGCGCCAAGTCCGGACAAATCTTGATGGAGGTCTTTGAAAACAGTTTATCAATCTGCTCAGGCGCCTCTGCCATAGAGCCCAGATGGGGATGGTAGCTTGCCTTCAGCCCGTACTGCGCAAATACCTTTTCCGCCATATCAAGGCCCTTACCCAACAGTGCGTAATCCTCGTCCTGAATACCCTTGCCGCGAATTGCGCCGCCGCAGATTCCAATGTAAGTCACGCCTACTTCCTTCGCCGCTTTCGCCACTGTTTCCATATGGAACATCTCATCCTCCAGCGCGTCCTGGTAAATGAAGTTTGCCCCGACACAGACGCTCATCATTTCCGCCGAGTATTTTTGCAGCATGTCTTTCAGGACGGACAGGTCGTTACAGTACTTTGTAAGGTTTCCCTCCAGGACCTCTATGCTTTTGAAGCCGGTTTCCGTAATGCTTTTCAAGATTTCTTCGTCATTACCCATTGTCAGATATCGGATATCCTTTACACTTGTCACACCGGCGCCGTCCCCTACCAGGGGGCCAAAACCGTTTGTCATATAACCAACTCTCATCATTTCTTCCTCCTTTTCGTTTTATATATTTGCGCAAATTATCTTTCGCGTTCATCATATTTCATTTTAACCCGTATGTCAATATGACTTTTTGCATAATAATGTACATTGTTTTTTGTCTATTTTTCCTTATTGACTTTTATTTGATATTATCCCATAATAATTTTTACATAATATTTGCGCAATTTTACGCAAACAATAAAAATCCGCACATGATGTAATTTACACATGGAACAAATCTATGTACACGAACTCATGAGGGATTAACGCCTAAGAGCAGAAAGGAGCTTATCATGAAGCTTGGATTTATTAGTTCCATCCTTGACACCTCCTCCTTTGAGGAGGTAATCGACACCGCCGCCGAGCTTGGCTATGAATGTGTCGAGGTTGCATGCTGGCCAAAAGAAAAGGCAGCCAGACGTTACGCCGGAATCACACATATTGACATTGAAGCGCTCACCGAAAGCAGGATTGATTCTATCCGTGAATACTGCCAAATGAAGAATGTGGAGATTTCCGCCCTTGCCTATTATCCCAATACCCTGACCGATGACCTTGAGCAGCGCCAAAAGGCGGTTGAACACTTAAAAGCCATGATTGCTGCCGCACCGCAATTAAACGTCCATACCATAACCACTTTTATTGGCCGTATACAGACGCTCACCGTCGAAAAAAACCTGGAAATATTCAAAGAAGTATGGACTCCCATCATCCGGCTTGCCGAGAAATACAAGGTTCAGATTGCAATCGAAAACTGCCCCATGCTTTTTGGTCCGGACCAATGGCCCGGCGGACAGAATCTGATGACTACGCCCGCAATCTGGCGCAAAGCATTTGACCTGATTCCAAGTGAGTACTTCGGTTTAAATTACGACCCTTCTCATTTTGTATGGCAGCAAATGGACTACATCAGACCTTTGTACGAATTTCGGGAAAAGATTTTCCATGTTCATTACAAGGATATCAAGGTTTACTATGATAAACTCAACGACGTGGGGACTATGGCGTATCCTCTGGACTATATGTCTCCGAAGCTCCCCGGTCTTGGGGATGTAGACTGGGGGAAATACGTGTCCGCCTTGACAGATATCGGCTACAAAGGTTATAGCTGTATTGAGATTGAGGATAAGGCTTTCGAGGATTCTTCCGAAAGAGTGCTGGACGCACTCCGCCTTTCTTATGGTTATATGAGACAATTTGTTATCTGAAAGGAGAAAATCACATGAACCCAAAGAAAATCAACATCGGACTCATCGGCGCCGGATTTATGGCAAAGGCGCACTCCATCGCATACGCAGGTATGCCCATGTTCTTCTGGCCTGCACCGGCAATTCCGGTAAAGAAAATGATTGTAGATATGGACGAGAGCATCGCAAAGGATGCAAAGGAGAAGCTTGCCTTTGCGTCTTACTCCACCGACTGGCATGACATTGTCAACGACCCTGACATTTCCGTTGTGGATATCTGCACGCCCAATCATGTACACGCCGAGATTGCAATCGCCGCCGCAAAAGCAGGAAAACATATTCTTTGTGAAAAGCCGCTTGCACTTACATCCAAAGAGGCAGGAGAAATGTACCGGGCTGCCAGGGAACAGGGCGTTCGGACCATGGTGGCTTTCAACTACCGCAGAACGCCTGCCGTACAGCTTGCAAAGAAATATATTGACGAGGGTGCTATCGGGGACATCCTTGACTTTCGAGGTACTTATCTGCAGGATTGGTCCGCCCATCCGGACTCTCCTCTTTCCTGGCGTTTTCAGAAAAGTATCTGCGGAAGCGGGGCGCTTGGGGATATCGGCACCCATGTGGTAGACATGCTTCGTTTTCTGGTTGGGGATTTTAAACGGGTCAATGCCAGAACGGCGACTTATATTAAAGAGCGTCCGCTGCAATCCGGCATGGCCGACAGTCTTGGGAATCTCCGGTCCGGACAGAACGCACCCAAAAAGGCTGTGGATGTAGATGACCAGTGCATGTTCATGATCGAGTGCAAGAACGGGGCTTTCGGAAGCATCGAAGCGACCCGCAATGCATGGGGGCGCAATAATTATATTACTTTTGAAATCCACGGAACTAAGGGTTCTATTTATTTTAATTATGAACGCCGCGACGAGCTTCAGGTTTGTTTTGCCGACGACCCTTCGGACCGCCGTGGATTCCGGACGGTATACACAGGTCCGAATCATCCGTATGGAGAGGGATTGTGGCCGATTCCGGCGTTAGGTATCGGATATACTGAGACGAAAATAATCGAATGTTATGATTTCTTCCGCGCTTTGCAGAATGATACGGAGACAACTCCTAACTTCCAGGACGGATATGCTGTGGAATTAATTTCGGATGCGATTCTGGAATCCGCAAAGAGCCGTGAATGGGTTGAGGTAAAAGAGGCCGTCTAAACAAAAATAAGCATATCCCACCAAAGTTCTGTGTTTTCCAACACATACTCTCCTATGGGATATGCTTATTCTAACTATTTCTCACCTGCCTTAGTAAGAATCTGTATATACAATTCATCAGAAATACGATACCCATTCATACGCAGCTTATCAACATCTGGCTTTATACACTTCACGAGTCCCCTCTGCTTTGCTAAAATCAAAATGCCCAAAATCCCAATCGTATCAACCAAAAATTCTGACGCCATCTTTCTTGCCGCTTTTTCGTCAATGACCGCCATCTGCAATCCCAGCTCTTTTGCAGCAACAATTACTTCCAGTTCGCCATAATGGAGTTTACCATACATACTCTTAACCATATCAGAATTTTTGACACTGTAAATCTTGAAATATCCTTTTCGTACACAATCTTTGATTTCATCAATTTCTTTCTGATGTGCTGATGAATCTGCGCAAAGTTCTCTATATACAGCCTCTGGCAAAATCAATTCGTCAAACAACTCTCCTAACAGAGACAATTTTCCGATTGATATTAGCCCTATGATTGGGCTGGTATTGCATATAATTCTTTTACTGTTCATTTAATCCTCCCAGTAAATTATCAATCGCATGTTCATCCATATTAAATTCATCCTCTGTATAACTTCCCCATGGAATATCGTGTGCTTTCAAAAAATCAATGAAATCCCAGATACTTTTTCCTACCAATTCGGCTGCTTTTTCTAGTGTAACAATCCCGGATACAAACAAACCAGCAACGACGAAAATTGTTACTTTGTCATCCATCGTTTTTCCATCCTGCGTTGTATGCAGATATGGAACCAATGCCGCCGGTATTTCTACACCAACTATATTCTGTGACATATAACCGCCTCCCTTTCCAATAGGATTCCTATATACTTTAGATTATTATAAAAAAGAATGAAAAAAACTCCCATTTTCTGGGAGTTAATCGGAGTGACGTGATTCGAACACGCGACCTCTACGTCCCGAACGTAGCGCTCTACCAAGCTGAGCCACACTCCGCTAATATTAATTTTTGTCTGGATGCCTTGTCCACCAAGACATCCAGCGCCCCTGCCAAGGAACTACGGATAGAGGATTTGAACCTCTACTAACAGAGTCAGAGTCTGCTGTGCTGCCGTTACACCAATCCGCATTATTACCAACGAACAAACTATATTATAACAGCTTTTTTCCAAAAATCAACCCCTTTTTTGAAAATTTTTCATTTTTTTCTGTTTTTCAAAATCGATTCTACATCCTTCCAATCATACCTCAACAAAAAATGCAGAGGCTGCTGCAACAGCCTCCGGCTTTCCTACATCTTACAAATCCTCTCTATCGCCGCCACCGTATTTTCATAAGAGCCAAACGCCGTAAGCCGGAAATACCCTTCCCCGCTAGGTCCAAACCCTGACCCCGGCGTTCCCACCACATTAGCACGTTCCAGCAAGCAGTCAAAAAATTCCCATGAAGTCATTCCCTTTGGAATCTCAAGCCAGATATACGGTGCATTGACACCTCCGGACACATTGTATCCGGCTCCCTTAAGCCCCTCATAGATTACCTTTGCATTCCTCATATAATAGGCAATCTGCTCTTTAAGCTCGGCCTTCCCCGCTTCGGAGTACACAGCCTCCCCTGCCTTCTGCACGATATACGGCGCGCCATTATACTTCGTGCCATGCCGTCTCGCCCACAGGGAATGAAGCATAACCTCACCACATTTCACATCCTTGGGAATAACCGTCGCCCCAAGCCTCACACCCGTAAAACCGGCATTTTTAGAAAAACTCCGAAGCTCAATGGCACAGGTTCTTGCCCCGTCACATTCATAGATACTATGGGGCACCTCCTCCTCAGAAATATAAGCCTCATAAGCAGCATCATAGATAATAACCGCCCCATATTTGTTGGCATAATCCACCCATGCCTGTAATTGTACCTTTGTAATCGCAGAGCCAGTCGGATTATTCGGAAAGCACAAATAAATAATATCCGGCGTCTCCTTCGGAAGCTCTGGCGCAAAATCCGTCTCCTTTGTACAAGGCATATAGATGACGTTACTCCACGTCTCTGTGGCAGAATCATAGATACCAGTACGCCCTGCCATCACATTCGTATCTACGTAGACCGGATACACAGGGTCACACACAGCAATCTTACTGTCTCTGGAAAATATTTCCTGAATATTTCCTGAGTCGCATTTCGCGCCGTCGGAAATGAAAATCTCATCCGCCTCAATGTCACATCCTCTGTCCTGATAATCATTCTTTGCCATGGCATTTCTCAAAAATTCATAGCCCAAATCAGGCGCATAACCTCGGAACGTCTCCGCATGAGCCATCTCATCCACAGCGCTGTGCAGAGCTTTAATAATAGTCGGCGCCAAGGGCTGCGTCACATCTCCAATCCCCAGGCGTATAATACTCTTATCCGGATTCGCCTCTTGAAACGCAGCCACCTTTTTGCCTATCGTTGAAAATAAATAACTTCCCGGTAATTTCAAATAATCCTCATTAACCTTAAACATCTGCCTTCCTCCCTCTTAGTTAATTATAAGGTATTACCCCCTCAAACACCGTAACCGCCGGCCCTGTCATATATACATTTCCGGTTTCCTCCTCCCACTCGACCAGCAGCTCACCGCCGAGCAGCTTCACCGTAACCTTACGTTCTGCCAACCCGTTAAGGATACTGGCTACTGCCGCGGCACAGGCGCCTGTCCCGCAGGCAAGCGTTTCGCCAGACCCTCTCTCCCAAACACGCATCTCTATCGTTTTCCTGTCGATTACACGAACGAACTCCGTATTAATCCTCTTGGGAAATCTCTCGTGGTTCTCAAACTTCGGCCCAAGCTTCTCTATATCCAGATCTTTTATATCCTCCAGGAAAACCACCGCATGAGGATTCCCCATGGAAACGCCGGTAATCTGATACTCCATCCCATCAACCACAATCGGCTCGTCGATTACCTTTTTACAGCTTGCTTCCTCCCTGTACTCCGAGACAGCCTCGCCGCCCAACACACTATCCTCGTCCACGACGCATTCCTCTGCAACCCTTTCACAGACAATCGGAATCGCCTCTGCCCGAAGCACAGGTTTCCCCATATCAACCCTCACCAGAGAAACCTTCCCCTCCTCCACAGTCATGTCCAGATGCTTAATCCCACCAAGGGTTTCCACGGAAATGCTGGTCTTATCGGTCAATCCGTAATCATAGACATACTTTGCCACACAGCGAATCCCATTTCCGCACATTTCTCCCCTGGAACCGTCCGCATTGTACATTTCCATCTCAAAATCAGCCACATCAGAACGACGAATCAGTATCAGTCCGTCCGAGCCGATTCCGAAATGCCTGTCGCTGACCCATCTCGCCATCTCTGACGGATTTTCCACCTGTTCCTCCAGACAGTTCACATAGACATAATCATTTCCCAAACCATGCATTTTCGTAAATTTCATTCCTAAGACTCCTTTTCTATTACTCTGCCATCACACTCAGCACCATCTCTGCTGTCTCCACCATATTCGTACCGCTTTCCATACTGCACTTTTGTAAATATCTGTGAGCCTCCTCCTCTGACATATGGTTTCGGTTCATCAGCAACTCCTTTGCCCTTGCAATTACCTCCCGCTGCTTCGGATTACGGTTCTTCCTCTCAGCTTTTCGCTTCCTCCGCCTTCTCTCCATGGTTTGAAGCAGCATTTCCATGGTATTCATAAGGTCATACACCTTAAGCGGCATGGACAGACATACCACCCCGTCCATGCTCTCCCCCGCCCATTTCTCCGGCGAAGCGATAAGAAGCATCTCAAAATCCTTCGGCAGATATTCCCGCAGCTCTGTATACATCATATCTTTCATTTTGTATCCACATACCACAATCCCCTCATCCACCGCATCGGCGTACTGTAAAGCCTTAGCGCCCGTCGTGCAGACTCCCGCGGCCTCCATCCCGTAACGTGCCAACAGGTTGCGAACATTGACCGCATTTTCCTTACTGGGAAATACAACGATAATACCAACCAAGCTTACCCCCTCCTGACAATCTACATCCGATGCAGGTATCTGCCGATTTCCCAATCCGTAACCTGTGTACGGTAATCCGCATACTCCTTCTCTTTTGCCTGAATATATTTTCTCGATAAATCCTCTCCAAGCACAGCCTGAATATAGTCATCCCTGGCAAATTCCGCCGCCGCCTCACGAAGACTTGCCGGAAGCGCCTCAATCTGCGCCGATTTTCTCTGCTCCTCTGTCATCTCGAAAATGTTGCAGTCAATACTCTTTGGCGGCGCAATCTCATTTCGGATTCCGTCCAATCCTGCCGCCAGGCATACCGCCAGCGCAAGATAGGGATTTGCCGACGGGTCCGGACTTCTCAACTCTACCCTTGCGCCAAGCCCTCTTGCCGCCGGCACCCTCAAAAGAGGCGTGCGGTTCTTGGCAGACCACGCAATGTAGACAGGCGCCTCATACCCCGGCACCAGCCTCTTGTAAGAATTTACAATAGGATTGGTAATAAAACTGATTGCCTTCATATGCTTCATGATACCGCCAATAAAATAATACGCTTCCCGGCTCAAGCCTCTCTCGTCCGCCCCGTCCGAGAACGCATTGATTCCGTCCCTGGCAAGAGACATATTGATATGCATACCCGAACCACTGACCCCGAATTTGGGCTTCGGCATAAATGTAGCGTGAAGCCCGTGGCGTTTCGCAATGGTCTTTACGACCAGCTTAAACGTCATGATATTGTCCGCCGTCTTAAGCGCCTCGTCGTACTGGAAATCAATCTCATGCTGCGCCGGCGCCACCTCATGATGGGACGCTTCGATTACAAATCCCATATCCTCCAGTGTCAGCACCATGTCCCGCCGCGCATTTTCCCCTAAATCCAACGGTCCCAGGTCAAAATACGTGGCGCTCTCATGGGAAAGAGTGGTGGGCCTGCCGTCCTCATCCGTATGGAACAGGAAGAACTCACACTCCGGCCCCACATGGAAATCATATCCCATAGCCTTTGCCTCTGACAACACTTTTTTCAAAATATACCGCGGGTCGCTCTCAAAAACCGTCCCATCCGGCTTATAAACGTCGCAAATCAGCCTCGCCACCTTCCCCTGCTGCGGCCTCCATGGGAATATGGCAAAGGTATCCGTGTCCGGATACAGAAACATATCCGAATCCTCAATCCGCGCAAATCCTTCTATGGAAGAACCGTCAAACATAATCTGATTGTCCAGCGCTTTCTGAAGCTGACTGGTGGTGATGGCAACATTCTTCATCATCCCGAAAATATCGGTAAACTGCAGGCGGATAAAGCCTACATCTTCTTCCTCCACCATTTTTAAAATATCACGCTTTGTATAATGCATCGAATCCAACCTCCTAAATCAGCATAAAAATGGGCGTTCTCATGCCTGGATGAAAACGCCCTTGTTTTGCTCTATTTATTATAGAATAAAAACAGGCACTTTGTCAACGTGACAAAATGCCCAAGTTTCGTCGGGGATTCCCCCTTCTTACTGTTCACTACGCTTCTTCCTCAGCCCAACATCCATCCTCAGTCTGAACATAAGAATTACCGTTATTGTTGCCGCAGTTAATCCCCCTCTTAATCGGCGCCAGGAAGAAGCCCTTGATTACCCCAAAAAGAACACAGCAAAGAATCACCAGCACTTTCTCCGCAGGCGTCCAGTCTCTCCAAAAAAATTCCTTAATGCTTTCCCATACGTTTCTCATCATCAAATCCTCCTGTTTGTTTTATTCTCCACACAGCATATCAAAAAAGACTGCCGCCGGCATTTCCGTATACCGCTATTATATTCCATTTTCCAATAAAATGGAAGCCATGCGTTGAAAAAACACTCCATGTTTGCTAAAATAAATTATTATTTACGAATGAGGTGATTAAATTATGGGACTCGCTATCCCAATCGAGACAAGTGCACGCCACATCCATCTGTGCCACGAAGATTTTGATATTCTATTCGGAGAAGGGAAGGATTTGACCTTCAAGGCAGAGCTTAGCCAGCCCGGACAATATGTCTGCGAGGAGCGCCTCGCCGTGAGAGGCCCTAAGTCCTCCTTTGAAAATGTTGCCGTTCTGGGCCCTTTCCGCAAGGAGACTCAGGTAGAAATCTCCATGACCGATTCCCGCAAGTTGGGAATCCCAGGCATCATCCGCCAGTCCGGAGACACGGCGGACACCCCTGGCTGTATCCTGGAGGGTCCAAACGGAACACTTGAACTTGACCACGGTGTTATCGTCGCAAAACGTCACATTCATATGACCCCTGTACAGGCAATCCAGCTAAATGTCAAGGACAACGACGAGGTATTTGTCATTATGGAGAGTTTTGAACGCTCTCTGATTTTTGCCGATGTAGTAGTACGCGTCCATCCGGATTTCGCACTGGCAATGCATGTAGATACTGACGAGGCCAATGCATTTGCCAACGAAAATAATCCTACCGGCGCGCTTCTTAAGCTGTTCGGCGGACGAACCTACAACCTGCAGAAATGGGCGGAGGAATTACAGAACGGAATTAATCGGTTTTAGCGGTCAGGGTCTTAGCGCTGACCCCCTTAAGCATCCCTAATTTCCCTGACAGAGAGCTTGTAGCATCCTGCGGCGCGTCCAGAACCACGCTGATAATGGATATTCCTCGCTCTCTGTATGGAATTCCCATACGCCCCACCACATACTGGCGGAATTCGTGGAGTAACTGATTGACCTCCCCCGCCGCTTCTTCGTCCTTAACCATGATACTGATAACTGATACCCTGCTTTCCATCTGAATTTATCCTTTCTTATTTCTTTTTTAGCTGGCGCCCTGCCGCGTCCAGGTAAAATCCCTTCTTATAGATGAGCTTCGACACCGGAACCATCTGATATCCCTTCCTCTCAAGCTCTGTCAGCAAATCATCTAATGCCTCCGCCGTATACTTCGTCCCGTTGTGCAGAAGAATAATCGCGCCGTTTTTTAGCTCTTTGCTGCCTATTACCGTCTCAACAATATCTTTGACACCATAATCCTTCCAGTCAAGGCTGTCAACCGACCACTGGATAGGATAATAGCCGCACGCCTGGATATTGCGGATAATTTCGTCGTCGTAGTTGTCATAGGGGACGCGGAACAGCCGCATCTCCTCCCCCGTAAGCTCTAAAACCTTCTCATGCACAGACAGTATCTCCTGCCTCTGTTCCTCCTTCTCAAGCCCAATCATACTCCTGTGGCTGGCGCTGTGGTTGGCAAGGTCATGGCCAGCCTCCTTGACTGCCTTAACCTCCTCCGGATATTTTTCCACCCAGTCGCCCGTCATGAAGAAGGTCGCCTGAACCTTGTGCTTCTTGAGGATATAAAGAATCCGCGCGGTATCCTCGTTTCCCCAGGCAGCGTCAAAGGTTAGCGCCACCTTCTTTTCCTCTGTTTCCACAGAACAGATGGGCATCTCTTTTCCGTTGATATTTCCGGAAACCGTGGAGTAACTGGAAATGTATTGAAATGAGCCAAACAGGGCGGCGGCAAGAGCCAGGGCAAAAAGCCCGTAGTTTCTCCACTTTTTCCTTTTTTCTACATTCATAGACACAACTCCGGATATACGTCTTTACTGACAGTATATGCCGCGGCGTGACGGGAAATCATCTATTTCACAAATCATTTGCCAAACTCGGCGTTTGCTCTGTCAGGTCTCCTTTCAAAATACCGTCTGTGTATCTTACCATCTGAACCGGCCTGTGCACAAAGGAAATCCGTTCTCCCAGATTTAATCCAAAAGATTCTCCCTCCCATTCCTTCTCCATCCGGATATACTTTCCTCCTACCCTTCCCCTTCTGGCCGTCGGCATCGTATCCGATTTTTCAAACTGCACCTTTTCAAATGTAGTATACATCACCGTTTCCACGATATCTAAGTCCAACATACCTGCGATTGCCTGAGCCAAGAGATAACTTGCACGAAATTTCCCCTTAATCTCAACCCATTTTTTATCCCCTACGCTTCCCTTCATCTCAATCAGATATAATTTCCATTGGTCTGCGTATTGATGACTGAAAATAATATGGTCTACTCTTTTAAACATAGATTTTGACGCTTCTTTTTGAAAGAACTGCATTTCTGTTTTCTTCTTATCTACATTCGCAATACTTAAATTATCTTTTGAGGATAAATGTACCTTCAACTCGCTCTTTCCGGTTTCCTCAGTTTCTACTAAAATGATATCCTGAGCTTCATGTACCATAAACCCAGGAGACATCAGATTATTGATAATAAATTCCCTTTTATCCTGCCCCATTATCTCTTACTCCTGAATTAAATACGACTCATCCAGAATACGGTCAAGCGCATCATTAAAAGTAGGTATGGCAAAACCATTTTCACCGCATGCCAATTCCTCAACGCTGGTTTTTTCTCCTGGTTCTGACTTAAGCTGGTATACTTTCACCTGGTTGGCATTTAACAAATCGTCAGGGGTATACCCTAACTGCTTACAAATCTCTGCTGAATCTTCACGCTTCGATAAACGTATCATGTTGTTGATGTGCTGTAAAATAATATCGCTGTGGGTTGTAACCACCATTTCTAAGTGCGCATTCGTCAACTGGCAGATTACCCTTGCCATCTTTTGCTGGAGCTGAGGATGCAGGCACATCTCTGGTTCCTCATAAAAAAGTGTGTGTAAATCACTCTTATGTTTTAATATTAATATCAGCGGAGAAAGCTCGGTCACAACTGCTGAAGCAATTCTAAGCGGAATCCCAGATTCCTGCCCTTCCGGAATATATATCACTTCTTTGTTTGGCATCGTACTCATACTGACGGTTCCTTCCGCCATCCCATTCTCTAAATACAAGGCGATTTTGTTAAATTTCTCATCTCCTTTTCCATCAAAAGTAAGGTCGTTCATAACATCCAAGAATTGGTTAATCGGTCTTACAAAAGGAACTATTTTGTCTTTATTTGTGTCGATATTAAAAACGGAATTTCTTCCTACCTTGTTGATAATATCTTTGGTAAGCATAAATCCGGTTCTTGCGGCGGGAAGATAAATCCTTCCAGATTTATCAATACTTCCCCCCAAGCCAATTCCTGTTACTAAAATAAATAGAAGAATTATCCATGCCCTTGCCATTGTATTTAATTGCTCAATATCTGAATAATTTATTCCATATATAGTTCCATTATTATTTTTTATTGAAAGTGTTTTTTCTTCTTTACCGTCTGATATTTCAAATTTCAAAGATACCTTCTCTAATTCTTTTATCTCTATCTCCAAGTCTTTTATCTTAACATCCGTACTATTAAAAATTAATTTTACCAAACTATCTTTTCTACGACGTAAATACAAATTTAAAACAGTTTGTATTATATCTGCTATTTCCTCTACTCCGGTATCATGGATTCCCTGTTCCCAAGCAGCTTTCATCTGCGTTTGTAACCAATTTATAAGTAATTCTTCTTCGTTTGATTTCTTCTCATCTTGATTGATAAGCATTGCAGACGTTCCCAAATTCTGAATTCCCCATAACAAGGACATCAGGTAGCTTTTTCCACTATTATTATCCCCTACAAAGAGTGTAAGGGGCGCCATCTCTATCTCAGCGCTTTTTATTTTCCCATACTCAGATACTTTTAAGACCCAACTCAATTTTCTATAACCCTCCTCTTTTAAAGCAACGCACGACAAACCAAATCCATCTCCGAAAGCATATGCCCAGCATGACAAAATACATTTTCAAAAAAAGCCTCCAGATAGGAAAAATCCGGATAGATTCCTTTCGGAATATCAGAGAAATTGCTTCTTACCAGCGCATCTCTAAAGAACACTGCATTTTTCCGAAACGGCTCATTCGTAATCTTTAATCCCATACTCCCTGCGTATAACTGGATGAACATGGCTGTTGTCCGAGTATTTCCCTCTCTGAACGGATGAGTCTGCCAGATTCCTGATATAAATTGGGAGAATCTCCGGATATCCGCTTCTCTAAAGGGATACTGATACCGATACCCCTTTTCTTCGCCAAAATCATACTGCAGATAATCCTGTATCGAATTCCAATCGCCGTACTGGACACTTCTTCCACCGAGAATCGTTTCTTCTTTTGTAAGATTACAGTTCCTCCACTCACCGACGTATTCCTCCGGCAATACACCGTAAAACAACTCCCGATGGATAGACTTCAGCATTACCGGTGAAAATTTGAATGTCATTTCTTCTAAAAGCCGAACCATTCTGGCGCTGACTACGTCCGCTTCCCGTTCCCCTCCATCGTAATCTTTTGAAGCCTCGCTATAATACCTTCTTACATGTTCTACTGCTTCATCCGATGTATATCGTCCCTCAATATGCTCTCTTGCCACAGAGTCCAGAAATTGCGAAGTCCTAAGCCCGTCTACCTTCTGAAGTCCCTTTGCCACCGCCCAATATTCTCGGCGCATCTGCTTTGTGGATTCTGATTTTTTCTCCTTGTATGGAATCTCCTCATTATACATCCAATTCTCTCCAATCCACGATATTCCCAATACATTTTCTATTTCAGTTAAATAAAATTATACTACAACATCCATAGGCTTAAAAGCACTAATCTGCTAAAATATCTTTTTTCATGTATCATTCCTATTTTATCTCACGATTTTTATGGTATACTATCTATATCATAATATGCACCAAAAGGAGACAGGACTTCCTATGAAAAACTTCCTGCGCAACATCTCATACACACTTATAATGCTTGCTTTTGCAACCGGATTGGCATTCATATTCTTTCACTTTGTAAAGGACAATACCGCCAATATCGCGTTGGTCTATATCCTCGCCCTTATCCTAATCGCAAGATGGACGACGGGATACCTGTATGGTATCTTTTCTTCTCTGTTCTGCGTAATCTTTATCAACGGATTTTTTACCTATCCGTTTTTTGAGATTAACTTTACCATGAACGGATATCCCATCACATTTGTCTGTATGCTGATTATCACCATCACCACCAGCGCAATGACAACCAAGCTCACCCGTCAGGACGAGATGATTGCGGAACGGGAACGGAAGCTGAACGATGCGGAGAAGGAACGGATTCGAGCGAATCTTTTGCGGGCTATCTCTCATGACCTTCGGACTCCGCTGACCAGCATTATCGGGTCTTCGGCCTCATATATTGAGAACCATGACGAACTGAATTCAGATGAAAAATTGCAACTGATTACCTCCATTCATGATGACTCCAACTGGCTTCTGAATATGGTAGAGAATCTTTTGTCCGTCACACGAATCCAGGAGGACAGCCACAAGGTTTCCAAAGAACCGGAGATTGTAGAGGAGGTAGTTTCCGAGGCAATCGACAGGCTGGAAAAAAGGATGCCAGACTCTCTCATCAAAGTATCCGCCCCTGATGAGATACTGATGATTCCTATGGATTTCCTGCTTATTGAGCAAGTCCTGATTAATCTTCTGGAAAATGCATTGGTTCATTCCCAGACCACTCAGCCGGTAGAGCTTATCATAACGAACGACGACGCTTATGTCACATTTCATGTGATTGACCATGGCAAAGGAATCGATACCTCCGCACTTCCAGACATTTTCAGCGGAAAGTACGACAGTTCTCTCGCCTCGGACACCAAACGCGGCATGGGAATCGGTTTATCCATTTGCCGCACGATCATACAGGCACACGGCGGGACGATTACGGCTCATAACCACGAAAATGGGGCTGAATTTGCATTTTCCCTTCCTATCGTGTAAAAATACTCTTTCAAAGTAAAGGAGAAAAATATGACAACTCCAAACTATACAGTATTAATTATTGAAGACGAAAAAAATATCTCTGACTTTATGTCTAAAGCATTAAAATCCAACGGCTATCGTGTCATCACGGCTCTTTCCGGCAAAGCAGGGCTCTCTCTGATTAGCTCACAGTGTCCGGACATCGTCCTTCTTGATCTCGGTCTTCCCGACATTGAAGGAAATGACATTATTACTTCTGTACGAAAATGGACGAGCTGTCCAATCATCGTTGTTTCTGCCCGAACAGGTGAGAAGGACAAGGTTGCCGCCCTGGACCTGGGTGCAGATGATTACATCACCAAGCCTTTCGGGACGCCTGAAATGCTGGCGCGAATCCGAGCGTCTTTGCGTCACAGTAACCGTATGGATTCCAATTCAGCATTGTACATCCGGCCTTATCAATGCAGGGGACTCCTTCTGGATTTTGACAAAAGGATGCTTACCGTAAATGGTGAGGAGGTTCATCTGACGCAGATTGAGTATAAGATTGTTGCCTTCCTTGCCAGAAATTCAGGGAAGGTTATGACTTATTCCGCGATTATGTCTAATGTATGGGGGCCATTTACAGGAGATAACAACCGAATCCTCCGCGTCAACATGGCGAATATACGCAGAAAGATTGAACAGAACCCTTCACAGCCGCAATTTCTTTTTACAGAGGTGGGCGTGGGGTATCGGATGCGGGAGGACGAGAATGAGTTATGCTAAGTTTATGTTAAGAAATTTGCTATATGCTGTCTAATTCATCTGGCTTCTGTTAAAATGGATGGGAAGGTGGCATATCGTAATAATGCCTCATTCATTATTCTCTCAAAAAGAGGATGCGCCTCTCCTAAGGGTGCATCCTCTTTTATAATCTAATCGTTAGCGTTCAGCCACTCCTTCATCAACTCCACATACCTGTCCGTATCCTCCACGAAGCACATATGCCTGCAGGTGCGGAACAGTTCCCACCTGGAATTCGGAATCCTGTCATACATATATTTCGCAATATAAGGCGTGCACAGATCATTGCCTCCGTTAATCACCAGCGCCGGCTCTTTAATATCCTTCAACTGCTCTGTCACGTCGTAATCCTTCAAAGTTCCCACCGGTGTAAACTCATTGGGTCCCCATCCAACAACATATGCCTCGCTGCCTGGCTTTTTGGGACGTCTCAGGCACTCCGGAGACTCGTCTGTTACCGCCCCCGCAGCATGGCGAAGCATATACTCTGCCTCTGCGGCATCATAAACCGGATCATCGTAGTCATTGGAGGACGTTGCCTTCTCGATAGCATCCTGCATCTCCTGGGGCAGCTCCTTAATCATACGGTGCTGCTCTATCCCCCACATCCAGGAAGCCGGAAGCGTGCTGGACAGAATCAGGCTCTTAAGCCCTTCTGGCTTCTGATTGCAGACATAATCCAAAAGCAGCATTCCGCCCCAGGACTGACCGAGCAAATGTATCTCGTCAAGACCAAGGTGTTTTCTCAGAGCAGCCAGTTCATCAACCCAGGTCTTTGCATTCCACAGGTCCGGACGGTTCTCAACATAGGACTCCCCGCAGCCAATCTGGTCATACATCACCAGTTCACGGCCATCCTCCTCTGCCAGACGGTCAAGCACCTCAAAATAATTATGGGTAGATCCCGGACCGCCGTGCAGTAATACCAACGGCTTCTTGTTCCCTGTCTTTTTTCCCACAATGCGATAATATGTCTTATACTCCAGATAAGGCATATATCCTTCTCTAATCTCCATAATTGCATAGCCTCCTTTTTAGACTTTACTGTCTTTTTTTCTATTATAAAGAAACTTTTGACAATTATCAATCTTTATCCTTATAAACTGCAAATGCAACTAAAATTTTAACTCCCGAATATTCTGTAATGTTTCCCCGTACGTCTGTCCCTTGCCAAACAGTAATGTCGTACCTAATACAAATCCCTTAACGCCTTTCGGAGCAAACTCCAGAATCTTATCTGAACTGCAGGCGCCATCCCAATAAATTTCAAAATCCATGTCCTCTTTCATAGAAAGCAGCTTTGTTATTTTTTTCCCTACATATGGAAGATACATTTGTCCGGCATTTCCCGGATTCACGGACATTACCAGAACTTTGTTTACAATTCGCAGCATTTCCATCACTGTCTCAACAGAGGTTCCCGGATTAACCGCAATTCCCGGAATCATCCCAGCGTTAATAATTTCCTGCAGTGTAGTCGAAGGATGATATTCTGCTTCCGGATGAATATAAACCGTGTCTCCTTTTCTAAGATTCCCTAGAAACAGATTAATATTATTACTTGGATGTTCGATCATTAAATGCACATCCAACGGCTTATCCGTAGCATCTGCTATATAACGAAGGTCATTTAGAGTAAAAAAGTCAAGAAGAAATTAGAATTTTAATTGCCTTTAGTGATTTTCTACATCTTGCACAATTTTACCTATCCCTTTTTGTGCATGGTGACAAGGCGTGCCCATAGCACGCCTTGAAGCAAGACGCGAGTTTACTTTTTCTTTCCGTTTTGGCTTTTCCCGCGATACGGTGATAAATTTAGCTTTATTTAAGGGGCGGAGGTTCTTTGGCTTTTCTGTGATTGTACTATGTCGTTTGCGGATAATCCTTCAAATATTGCACGGGGGTAG